>JAEEGK010002912.1_pt1 | contig 42846 bp, 40 predicted proteins | sample 8958771 | NCBI WGS metagenome assembly JAEEGK01 (sample SAMN16246547, study PRJNA631951) | gut metagenome | biome: gut microbiome; feature: rumen; material: SC-attached | host: Bos | place: Iran: Karaj | collected 2018-10
ATTTGACTAGTATATTATAATTGGGTGTGTGTTTATACGATAGTATTAAAATAAAAAATGTGATCTACATCCTACCATGATTTAAAACTATAACACAGTAAAAATAATAGTATTTCCATAACTATATGATCTATCTTGGAAAGTTTTCTGTCTGGTAAAAAAATGGAAAAAATACTTATTGCTGATCAGGATGAGATCAACCTGATGGTTACGGAAATGGTTTTGCGGGAAGTTGGTTATGATGTTTCTGCAGTTTCTGATTATGACGACTGTGTCAGAATGCTGAAAGAGTGCCAGTTTGATCTGCTGCTGCTGGGGTTTGAATCATCCCAGAGCACGGTTTTCCGGCTGCTTGAGGAGATCCGTGCCAATCCGGCTATATCCTGGATCAAGATGACCATGATGGTGTCATCCTCTGTCAGAACCGATATTTCAAATGCGTACCGGCTGGGGGTAATCAACTTCATCAAAAAGCCGTCCCTGCCGGAGAAACTGATTCAGAAAGTGAGGGATGCCCTGAGGATCAGAAAGAAAAGCACCATTCTTATTGTTGATGACGAACCTGTGAATCTTATGTCTGCATCAGCTCTTTTCAATATCCGCTACAACGTGATAACAGCAGAAACAGGTTCGGCGGCACTGGAAATAATCAAATCAGAGAAGCCGGATTTACTGCTGATGGATCTGCACATGCCGGATATGGATGGTTTTGATGTGATGAACTGTCTGGCTGAACAGGAGGGTGGATCAAGAATTCCGGTGATTGTTATGACCGGCGACGAGGATCTGGATACCGAGGCCGAGATCTTCCAGGCCGGAGCGATGGATTACCTTTCCAAGCCCCTGGTAATGCAGATTGCCATCCACCGCGTACGCAGAGTGATAGAACTCAGTCATCTGCAGAATGATCTCAAGGAGGAGGTAAAGAAGAAGACCAAGGAGCTGATGATTACCAACAACCGGCTGCAGTCACTGTCGGATCAGACAATTTTCGCTCTTGCAGGGGCAATAGATGCCAAACACTCCTATACCAACGGTCATTCCCGCAGGGTTGCCAGGTATGCCAGGGAGATTGCCAGACGTATGGGCAAGACCCAGACCGAGCAGAAGGAAATCTACAGTGTTGCGCTGCTGCATGATGTGGGGAAAATCGCCATTCCGGACGGGATAATCGACAAGCCTTCCAAGCTGACGGATGAGGAATATGAAATTATCAAGTCCCATACCACCAAGGGGTATGAAATTCTCAAGACCATCTCCGTGATGCCGATCCTGTATTACGGTGCGCGCTGGCACCATGAAAGATATGACGGGACTGGGTACCCTGATGGCAAGAAAGGCGGGGAGACCCCGGAAATAGCAAGAATAATCTGTGTTGCCGACTGCTATGACGCAATGAGTTCTGACCGAAGCTACCGCAAGGCTCTGCCGCAGAATTTTGTCCGCGAGGAAATCGAGAACGGACTCGGAACGCAGTTTGATCCTGAAATCGGCAGAATTATGCTGGAAATGATCGATGAGGATCCTGATTACACGATGTGCGGAAGGGAGAAGCCGGGACAGTAGCACCGCGCAAATTATACAATTCTGACGGGAAGAAACAATTATGCAGACACGGGATGAAAACATATATTCTGAGGAGATGGAAAAACTCCGCAGCGAACTGGAACAGCTCCGCAGGGAAAATGAAATTCTTAAAACAGCCAATGCGCAGACGGACTGTATCAGAAGAGACAGTCTGAAGCAGAGTTTCTATATCGGCCAGGTGCTCAAAAGCGCCCCGTATCTGCTGATCCTGACCGACAGCAGAATGCAGACGGTGATGACCTCCGACGTTTATTTTCAGTACGAAAAATCCTACAGTAACGAGCAGCTGCACAACGGGCTGCCGCTCAGTCTTGTAATGAAGAACATCCTTTCACCCGAACAGTTGCACCAGCTTATATCTGAATGTTCCAAAGTGCTGGAGGGACAGGCGGCGGAGCCCTATCTGATCCGGGCATGCTGCGGGGAAAGAAAAATTGACTGGCAGATTGTAATCAGACCGATGGTGCGGAACGGAACGGTTGCAGGACTGCATATACTGTTTGTGGAAATGACGGAAATCATTGATGCCCTGGAACAGGCGCGAACCGCCAACAAGGCAAAAAGTAATTTCCTGGCAAATATGTCTCATGAAATAAGAACTCCGATGAATGCGGTTATGGGAATGTCGGAGTTTATTCTGCGTGACAGCTCCGACCCCAAGGCCAAACGCTATGCCTCGATGATCAGATCCTCCTCCAAGACACTGCTGTCCATTATCAATGATATTCTTGATTTCTCAAAGATCGAGTCCGGCAAGATGGAGATTGTCAATGCCTACTACAAACTTTCATCGCTGATCAATGATGTAGCCACCCTGATCGAGATCAGGATCCATGACAAACCGGTAAAGCTGGTGCTGGATCTTGATCCTGACATTCCGGATGAACAGTACGGTGATGAGGTGAGGATCAAGCAGATTATGGTAAATCTGCTGGGAAACTCGGTTAAATTCACCCGCAACGGATCTATAACCGTATCTCTGCGGCTGGAGAAGCATGATGAAAAATACAATAAACTGATCTGTCGGGTGACGGATACCGGGATCGGCATGAGAAAGGATGAAATCGAGCATATTTTCGATAATTTCGCCCAGATAGACACCACCAGGGATCGCTCACTGGAGGGAACCGGTCTCGGTCTGCCGATTACCAAGCTGCTGATCAATATGATGGGAGGGGAGATTTCCTTTGAAAGTGAATACGGTAAGGGAACCACGGTAAACTGCTACATACTTACCAGTTCCAGAGATCCTACTCCGATCGGCGGCGTGAAGAAGATCCGCGGTAGTACCCTCAGTTCAGATGTGTACAAGGCCACTTTTACTGCAAAAAAGGCAAAAATTCTAATAGTTGATGACAATGATCTCAACATACAGGTTGCCTGCGGGGCACTGGAACCGTACAAAGCTGAGATTGACTGTGTAACCAGCGGTGCAGAGGCGATGCTGCAGTTTTCCAGGGAACGTTATGATCTGATTTTTATGGATCATATGATGCCGGTCATGGACGGGGTGGAGACCGCCTCCATGATCCGTAAAATGCCGTTCGGGGAAACTGTTCCTATTGTTGCTCTTACCGCCAATGCTCTTAACGGTGCCGCCCAGGAATATAAAAGACTCGGTTTCCAGGATTTTCTGTCAAAACCGATTGAACCCTATAAACTAGAACAGATCCTGCTGAGGAATCTGCCGCGGGAGCTGATTGACGGCGATGTTGCGGTAGAGCCGCAGAGATTAACCGGGGAGCCGCAGCAGATGCAGCAGACCGTGGAGGATGCCTGCACCAGTGATGAGGCTGAGATTGATACCAAAATGGGGCTGCGCTACTGCATGGGCAATATCGATTTCTACCGGAAAATGCTCAAGGTGTTCGGTACCGGAAACCTTTTCAGTGAAATTGACGAACTGTACAGCAATGGCGACTGGAGCAACTATCAGATCAAGGTCCACGGACTGAAGAGTTCTGCGCTGACCATCGGTGCCTTCTATCTGTCGGAACGGGCGCGGGAGGTGGAGCAGGCTGCAAAGACCGGCAATATCGGATTTGTAACAATGCACCATGATGACCTGCGACGGATCTATAACGGGGTTATCAGAAAAATCTCCAATGGTGATGTTTCGGTGTAGGGGATCCTCTCAGCTGGTCAATTGTTGTGTAAGCGGATGCTAAAAAGTTGATCCGCTGTAAATATTTAAATGATGTCTTCACTATAACTCTGTAAATCCTTGTATAATCATTTGTGAATATGTTTTTGCGTGATGGAGAGTAGAAATGTCAGACTTGGATTCTGCACTGGACTGGATTGTAGATCCCTTAATGAAGAGTATGGATTTTGAGTGCACAAGCAGGCAGATCAAGCTGATGAATGAGATCCGCAAGAACTACCAGAGTGCCATCAATGACAAATCCCAGCTTTACATTGAGGCCATTGAATCAATTCCTGTTCCTCTGTTTATGAAGGACAGTCAGCTTAATGTGGTGTTTTCCAACCGTGCCTTCGATCGCATCTACAACAGTTATCTCAAGCAGGATCTTGATATATTCTCCGGGATTGTTGAACAGGAGAAAACTCTTCTGATGGAGCCGGCGGGACAGATCCTGAAGATTATGCAGCTTGCCAACCTGGGCATAAGCTACTGGGGCTCCCATGTTAAATATACCGATTACAGCGGAGTGGTGCAGAATTATATTGCCGGTACCCTGAGGGTGTTTTCAAGTGAGGAGGAGCTTAAGCTCAACATCGCCTACCTGCAGGAGCAGCTGGCCCGTTTCTCTCTTTCTGACGAAATTACCGGGATCGGCAACCGCAATTTTGCCATTTCCAATCTGGAAAGTTTCATCAACAATCATCTGCGCTACGAGGAGAATTTTTCAATTGTTCTGATCAAGGTTGATAATCTCGGTGAAATCAGCAGAAAATTCGGCAATACTGAAGGAAACTACACCCTGCTGGCTATCGCCCAGAAACTAAGATCAAACCTGCGCAGCGGAGATGTCGCCACCCGCTATACCGATGATCAGTTCCTGGTGCTGGTAAAGGATCGCAGACCGTCCAATGTCGGGTACGTAGCTGACAGACTGCGCAAGGAACTACACAAGATCAGTTTTGATACCCCGCATCCGCTTAAAGTCAGTATCGGTGTTGCCTGCCATAATGTCGGCGAAAACAAGGAGGAACTGCTGAACAAGGCGATGGATGACATGAGACCGGTAGATTAGAACGTTTCACGCGGCGGCATGAGTCGCTGTTCCCTTTTCTTTTTCTCTCTTTAACTCAATGAAAAGAAAACTCCATCCCAGGGATGGAGTTTTAATTTGAGATTTGAGTTTTGTAATCGTTTTTAGAGAAGATGAATATCAAGTTTCTCGCATTCAGCTCTCATGTCATCAGGCCAGATACTTGCCTGGATTTCACCGACATGAGCCTTGTGCAGAAGAACCATACAGAGTCTGCTCTGTCCGATACCGCCGCCGATACTCAGCGGAAGTTCGTTGTTGAGAAGTTTCTGATGGAAATAAAGCTCTCTGCGTTCCTCTTTTCCTTCAATTCTGAGCTGTTCGAGCAGAGAAGTCTGATCTACGCGGATCCCCATTGAGGACAGTTCCACTGAACGGTCAAGCCATGGATACCAGATCAGAATATCACCGTTGAGGCCTTTCTTGCCGTCCTCGTTCGGTGTTGACCAGTCATCATAGTCAGGAGCACGGCCGTCATGTTTTTCGCCGTTGGACAGCTTGCCGCCGATCCCCATCAGGAATACAGCACCGTATTTTTTACAGATTAAATCCTCACGTTCTTTAGGAGATTTGTCAGGATACATCTGCAGCAGATCCTCGCTGTGGACAAAAGTTATTTTTTCAGGCAGGAACGGTTTGAGCCCCTGGTAGTTTTCACAGGTAAGATATTCAGTTCTTCTGATGGCCGAGTAGATCCTTTCAACCACGCTCTTCAGAAAGCTGATGGTACGCTGTTCTCTGGTGATTACAGCCTCCCAGTCCCACTGATCCACATACAGCGAGTGAAGGTTGTCCAGTTCCTCGTCAGCTCTGATGGCGTTCATATCAGTGTAGATACCGTTGCCCGGTTCTATATGATGTTCGGCAAGTGACAGACGTTTCCATTTTGCCAGAGAGTGAACAACTTCGGCCCTGGATTCATTTAAATCTTTGATAGGGAAAGAAACAGGTCTTTCAACTCCGTTGAGATCATCGTTTATACCGAGACCGTTAAGTACGAACAGAGGTGCGGTTACACGTCTTAAGTGAAGTTCTGTTGCAAGGTTAAGCTGAAAGAAATCCTTGATCATTTTAATACCGTGTTCGGTAGAGTTGCGATCAAGAACGCAGGAAAAATTTACCGGTTTGATTAATTTACTCATTTTTTTTCTCTTCCCTGATAATTCGGTGATTATCTTCTATCAACTGTGCAGCGGTCAGGATTTTTTTTCGTTCTTCAGACAGTTGATTTCTTCTAAATTGTCTTTATTAATTCCGTTCCGAGATTGTTTTGATCTCCATCTCTTTAATAATAATAAATTTTTTAATAAAATTCTATAGAAAACAAATAAAACTAATGAAAAATGTATTTTAACTTAATTTTTTATTAAAAATTGACGGTTTGAATTAATAAAAATAAAAAATCCGTGCCGGAGCACGGATTGAGACCGGATTATACCCGCAGTTGGGGAATTTACCGGTATTAGAATTCTGCGTTTCTAGGAGTTCTCGGGAACGGAATAACGTCGCGCACATTGCCCATGCCGGTTACATATACAACCAGACGTTCAAAACCGAGACCGAAACCGGAATGAGGAACAGAGCCGTATCTTCTCAGATCTCTGTACCACCAGTAGTTCTTAGGATCAAGATTGAGTTCAGCCATGCGTTTGTCGAGTTTTTCGATATCGTCCTCACGCTGTGAACCGCCGATGATTTCACCGATCCCCGGTGCAAGCACATCCATTGCGGCAACAGTCTTTCCGTCTTCATTGAGTTTCATGTAGAATGCCTTGATATCCTTCGGATAGTTCTTAACAACCACAGGCGCCTTGAAGTGTTCCTCTGCAAGATATCTTTCGTGTTCAGACTGGAGATCCATGCCCCATTCCACGTCGTATTCGAATTTTCTGCCGCAGTTTTTCAGAATTTCAACTGCATCGGTATAGTCAACCTGGGCAAAATCAGATTTGCAGAAATCCTGCAGTCTGGTGATTACGTTGCTGTCAACGCGCTCTTCGAAGAATTTCAGATCGTCCATTCTTTCGGTCAGAACCGCATTGAAAACGTATTTAAGCATTCTTTCAGCCAGGGCGGCATTATCGTTAAGATCATAGAATGCAACTTCAGGCTCGATCATCCAGAATTCAGCCAGATGACGGGTGGTGTTGGAGTTTTCCGCTCTGAAGGTAGGACCGAAGGTGTATACCTTTGAGAAGGCGCAGGCATAGGTTTCGGCGCACAGCTGGCCGGATACGGTCATGAATGATTCCTTGCCGAAGAAGTCCTTGTCATAGTCAATCTTTCCGTCTGCTGTTCTAGGCGGATTTTCCAGATCCAGGGTGGTAACACGGAACATTTCACCGGCACCCTCACAGTCAGAGGCGGTGATGAGCGGGGTTGACACCCACATGAAACCTTCAGACTGGAAGAAACGGTGGATTGCCTGGGCCAGGGTGTTTCTGACTCTCATTACCGCACCGATGATGTTTGTTCTAGGTCTGAGGTGGGCGTATTCACGCAGATATTCGATGGTGTGTCTCTTGGCGGACATCGGATAGGTGTCCGGATCTTCAACCAGACCTACCACCTGAACCTCATCAGCCTGGATTTCGTATGCCTGACCCTTACCCTGGGATTCGGCAAGTTTTCCGGTAACCACTACGGAGCATCCGGTGGTAAGTTTTAAAACTTCGGAGTAATTATTGAGGGTATTTGGAACCACGGCCTGAATAGGATTGAAGCATGAACCGTCGTGAACGGCCAGGAATGAAATGCCGGCTTTAGAATCTCTTCTGGTTCTAATCCAGCCGCGTACGGTAACAAGATCACCAACTTTTAATTTGTTATCAATCAGTACGTCTTTAACTGATACGATACTCATTTTAATTCTCCAAAAATATTAAATAAAAAACTGCGTGATATTCTATCAAAAAATTGCGGATTCTTGTAGTTTAACGCAAAAAAGATCAGAGTAAAAAACGGAGGGTGCTGTATCCGCAACTGCTGTTAATACGAGCACATCGGCTCGTTTTTCTAGTTTATGTTATTCTTTTATGCTATACTTAGCCCGTTTTTGAGGCGCTTGTTTTTTCTGGGAGGATTTTATGATTACAGCTTATCTGCTTAATAACAAAGTTCTCAGCGTTATTAATCTTACTGTTGAAAACACCATTCCGGAAAATACCATCTGGCTTGATATCTACAAGCCGGAGGATGATGAGCGTCTGTGGATTAAAAATCTCTTTATCAGCGAGGTTCCTGAAGAGGAGGAACTGGACGATATCGAGGCTTCATCCCGTTTCTACCAGGACAAGGAGGGTGTTCACATCCTGTCCCTGTTCCCGCAGAGGATCGGTAATGAGACCAAAGGTGTGAACGTGTCGTTCACTCTCAGAAACGGCCTGCTTCTTTCACTGCGTGAAGAGGATATCGGCGTGGTGCGTCTGTTAAGACAGTACATGCGTCAGAATCAGATTGAAATCAGCAATGCCGTCGATATTCTGCTTGAACTCCAGAGTCTTAAAATTGAATATCTGTCCGACCTTATCGAAGACAGTTTCGACAGCCTTGATGATGCATCCGACAAGGTCCTGCAGGGTTCCAATGCCACAGCACTTCAGGAAATGATGAAGGAACTGATGTTCCAGCATCAGGCCTGCACCCATATTCATATGGCTCTCGGTGATACCAGACGAGCCCTCAGATATCTGAGAAAAGTATTTACCAGCAGTCTTCAGACCAGTGAAAGGGAGGAGATTGACGAGGCTCTGCACGATATTGAGTCACTGCTGCCGAATACGCAGTTCCTGTTCGATAAAATCGACTTCCTGCTTCAGTCAGCCATGGGATTCACCAACCTGCAGCAGAACAGTATTATCAAGATTTTCTCTGTGGCCGCGGTTGTGTTCATGCCGCCGACATGGATAGCAAGTATTTACGGTATGAACTTTGTCCATATACCGGAACTGCAGTGGATGTTCGGTTACCCGTTCTCCATCGGACTGATGATCTTTTCAGCCTTCGCCACATACCTGTTTTTCAGAAAGAAAGGGTGGCTGTAGCTTGAATATTTATAAGGAATAGCTTTTTGGTATGACTGTTATTAAAAACAATCTAGTTTCATTTCTCATTGTTCCGATTCTGTTATCATCCGTTTACAGTGTACAAGCTGCCAACGAGTTTGAAAAATTTGAAAACGCCAGTATTCCTGCTTCATATGAAAAACTTCAGGTAAGAAACAACAGTCATTTCAGTACCTCCGGTTACGATATCTATGCCCATACCGCCGATGAACTAGGGGAACAGCTCCTGGAAAATGCACCGAGCAGCGGAAGAAATATAAAATCAGTGTCTCTGCTTCAGCTGTCAATCAACTGGAATATTAATGATCAGCAGAACGAGGACTACTGTGAGCTGATCGGGGTGGATATTAATTCTGAAACAGATTTTATTGTACCTAACTGGGTTATGGACGAGGATGTTTCCGATGAAAATGCCGAGATCTGGTATAATTTTCTTGAAGCTCTTACCGCCTATCAGGAAAAAAACAAGCGAATCATAAACAAGCATCTTGATCGTTTTGAAAAGAAGATCCGTGAGATCAAACCTGCTGTACTCTGCAGTGAACTCGAAGCTACCATCAACGGTACCGGCAACTCCGTGATTGAGAGTATCAATCAGGAAATCAATGCTCTCCAGTATGAAACCCAGAACGGAAGTCTGGTAAAAAATCTCAAATATCCGGTGCTGAAGGCGCCTAAACAGGAACAGAAAAAAACTGAGACCGTAAAGGAAGAGAAGAAGCCTGAGACATCAAAGGATCAGAAGAAACCTGAAGCATCAAAGGAACAGAAGAAGCCTGAAGCATCAAAGGATCAGAAGAAACCTGAAGCATCAAAGGATCAGAAAAAGCCTGAGACATCAAAGGAACAGAAGAAGCCTGAAGCATCAAAGGATCAGAAAAAGCCGGAGGCTCCGAAGGAACAGAAAAAAACTGAAGAAAAGAAGTCTGAGCCGGCAAATGAACAGAATAAGAATGTTGCGGTAAAAGATCAGAAAAAACCTGAAATCTCAGAAAACGGTAATCGTGTTCTGATCCGTAGCGGCAACAAAAACAAATTTGAATAGCGACTGTGTCAGAACGGACCGGACTGTCTAATCCTGCGTTAGTTTTGTGACAGAAACAATATGAACTCCGGCACAGTAATTTTTTGGAAATAATATTAAAATGCTCCATGTGAAAAAATTTTGGATGTATGGAGTATACGGATTATAAATCACTTCATTATCATTAAAGGAAAGGTTAAAGACTTATGAAGCGCGTTGTTGTAACAGGTATCGGTATTGTATCCTGCATAGGCAGTACCGTTGAGGAAGTAGCAGATTCATTGAAAAACGGCCGTTCCGGCATCACGGCCTCGGAACAGTTCAAGGAAATGGGAATGCGTTCTCAGGTTTGGGGTAATATAGATCTTAAACTTGAAGAACTGATTGAACGCAAGGTTTTGCGTTTTATGGGAAAGGCTGCCGCATATTCCTATCTGGCAATGAAACAGGCTGTAGAGGATTCTGGTCTGACCGAAGATCAGATTTCCAACGAAAGAACCGGTCTAATCTGCGGTTCCGGCGGAGCTTCGTCAAGTGATCAGGTCCTGGCATGTGATACTCTGAGAGAAAAGGGAGCGAAGCGTGTAGGTCCATACATGGTTCCTCGTATAATGTCCTCCACCACCTCTGCCTGTCTGGCTACACCTTTCAAAATCAAAGGTATCAACTATTCCATCAGTTCAGCATGCGCAACATCTGCTCACTGTATCGGCAATGCCATGGAGCAGATCCAGCTCGGTAAACAGGATGTAATGTTTGCCGGCGGCGGTGAGGAGTGCAACTGGACTTTGGCCTGTCTGTTTGACGGAATGGGTGCTCTTTCCACCAAATACAATGATCAGCCGCAGACCGCTTCACGTCCGTATGATGAATCACGTGACGGATTTGTTATTGCAGGCGGTGCAGGTATGCTGGTACTTGAATCTCTTGAGCATGCCCTGGCCCGCGGTGCCAAGATTTATGCTGAAATAACCGGTTACGGTGCAACCTCCGACGGTTTTGACATGGTTGCCCCTTCCGGAGAAGGTGCGCTGCGCTGCATGAAGATGGCTATGGCAAATCTAGGTGACAGAAAGATCCAGTATATCAACACCCACGGAACTTCAACACATGTTGGCGATCTCAAGGAGGTTGAGGCAATGAAGAACGCCTTCGGCGACAGTCTTCCTAAGTTCTCCTCCACCAAATCAATGACCGGTCACTCTCTGGGTGCCGCCGGTGTTCAGGAGGCTATCTACTCACTGCTGATGCTCAGAGACGGATTTATCGCTCCTACCATCAATGCCGTGAATCTTGAGGAGCCGTTCAAGGGACTTCCGCTGGTAACCAGTACTGAATACACCGAACTAGATACAGTAATGTCCAACAGTTTCGGATTCGGCGGAACCAATGCGTGCCTGGTGTTCAGCAAATATAAGGCCTGATCCCGGAACAATCTGATTTTCTTTATAAGGATCTCTTGCGGGATCCTTTTTAATATTTTTTAGGTCGGAAATATAAGGACGTTCAGGTGGCTGAAGCAAAGAGACTTGATAAATTTTTAAGTGAATGTTTTGAACTTAGCCGTTCAATCATCGGTAAAGAGGTTCGTGCAAAACATGTAAGTGTCAACGGCGAGGTGCAGCGGGATCCAGCATTCAAAGTTTATGTAGGGGATCATGTTGCCCTTGGTGACGTGGAGGTTGAGGTCTACGACAAACTGTATTTCATGGTGAACAAACCTGCCGGTTGTGTCTGTGCCAATGATGATCCAAACTATCCGATTGTGTTCTCCTATATTGAGGAATTCGGAATTCACGGCTGCCACTGTGTGGGCAGACTGGATCTCGACACCACCGGACTGATCCTGATTACCAATGACGGACAGTGGTCCCACCGGATTGCATCTCCGAAACATCACTGCGGAAAGGTATATGAGGTTACTCTGGCGGAACCGGTGACTCAACAGCAGATTGCACAGCTAGAAAAGGGAATTCTGCTCAACGGAGAAAAAAAGGAAACCGCACCTGCAGTGGTGACGGTAAGAGATCCTCTTCATATCGAGCTGAATATTTTTGAAGGTAAATATCATCAGGTCAAGAGAATGATTGCCGCCGTAGGCAACGAGGTAACGGCACTCAACCGGATCAGTATCGGTGCGTTGAAACTGGATCCGGTCCTGGAGCAGGGGGAGTACCGGCCGCTTACAGAAGAGGAAATAGCTCTTTTCAGCTGAGATAACAGAACATTCTGATCCGCAGGATCGGGAAAGGAAATAAAATATTTTAAGGGGTATTTATGATAGTTGTAACTGGAGGTGCCGGTTATATCGGCAGTCACTGCGTTCTTGCTCTGCATAACAGCGGCTACAAAGTGAAAATTTTTGACAATCTGTCCACCGGTCATGCTGAAACAATCGACAGACTGTCAAAATGCGCAGATGTGGAGTTTGTCAAAGGTGATTTGAACAATCCTGAGGATCTGGATCGCCTGTTTTCGGGAGAAAAGGTATCTGCAGTGATTCATTTTGCCGCCTTCTCCCAGGTCGGAGAATCGATGACCGAACCTGCCAAATACTACCGCAACAATGTATGCGGTACGCTTAATCTGCTGGATAAAATGCTTCAGTACGGTGTGGGTAGAATTGTTTTTTCATCAACAGCGGCAACCTACGGCGAGCCGGAATACACCCCGATAGATGAAAAGCATCCGCAGCGCCCGATCAATACCTACGGAAGAACCAAACTTATGATTGAAAATATCATGGATGACTATGATCATGCCTACGGTCTTAAATCTGTGCGTCTGCGCTACTTCAATGTGGCAGGAGCCGACAGTGAAGGAAGGGTGGGCGAGTGGCACGATCCGGAGACCCATCTAGTACCGAATATTCTCAAATCAACCTTTACCGGAGGTAAAACCTTCCAGATGTTCGGAACCGATTATGAAACCAGGGACGGAACCTGTGTCCGTGACTACATTAATGTGGAGGATCTGGCACGCGCCCATATTCTTGCTCTTAAATATCTGGAAAACGGCGGTAAAACCGAGTACTTCAATCTTGGAACCGGTGAAGGCAGTACTGTCAGAGAAGTTTTCAGTGCCTGTGAGAAAATCACCGGTAAATCAATTGCAGTGGATGAGAAACCGAGAAGAGCAGGGGACCCTTCAGTGCTGATTGCCGATGCATCCAAAGTAAGAAACACTCTCGGATGGATCCCGCAGAAAGATCTGGAACAGAGCGTATCCAGCGCCTACAGCTGGGAGAAAACGCTCCAGAGCATGCTTCAAAAGAAATAATTTCTAGCTGAAAATCACCGCGGTGCCGGCTACAACGGCAACAGCTGCAAACCAGGAGGACAGCTGCGGCCTGCGGTGGTAGTATACCCACATAATCGGCAGGATCATGACCGGGCTGCAGGAGGAGAAAATGGCTGCAAGTCCGATGCTGCCGTTGTCCACGGCGAACAGCATCAGGGTCATGCCCAGTCCCAGAGCTATGAATGCGTTGAGAAATACCAGTCCGAAAACTTTCAGTGTGACCGGCTGTTTTGCAGCAACCCTTTTATGGAAAAAAAGCAACATCAGCATATGAATAATGAAGGCGCAGAACATTCGCACCGATGAAGCAGCAACCGGACTGATCCCGGCTTCAACCACCGGCTTGGCGATAGCCAGTCCGGAAGCCTGGCAGAGACCTGCAAAAATTCCCAGAAAAACCGCAATCCCCACCGGGATTGAACTTGCTGCAAAGGTACTGTTCTTTTTCTTTTCTTCGGAAAAATACAGAGTAACCGATACTCCGAGGAAGATCAGAAAAATTCCGGCAGCGCGTGGCAGGGTTAGTGTTTCGTTAAAAAACAGCATCCCGATTGCCACGGAGAAAAATGCGTGGGTGGTGAATAGGATCCCGGACAGCCGCGGACCGAGCCGGTTGAAACAGGCAAACAGCGCCACATCACCGATGCAGATCCCGACAGCTCCTGAAAGACACATCAGAATTACCTGATGAGCACTGATATTACCGTATCCTCCTGTACAGAGGGCGGCGCTGCCGAGGATCAGGCTTGAACACAGCATCCTCCAGCGGTTGAAGGCAAAGGAGCCGAGTCTGTTTACCGGGATTACTGCAACGATAAAGGCCACCGCCCAGAGTAACGATGAAACCAGCCCCAGCCATTCCAGATGCAGTTCCATGAATTTCAGGCGCCGGTGAATTTACTGCGAAGTATGAAAAACAGCGCCATGAGAATGCAGCAGCAGGCCCATACGTAATCCCACTTGAAATTCTCCTTCAGGAACAGAATTGAGAAAGGAACAAATACGGAAAGAGAGATTGCCTCCTGGATGATCTTGAGCTGTGCCACGGTGACATGGTTGCAGGCTATGCGAACTGCAGGGATCATCAGTATATATTCGAAAAGTGCGATACCCCAGGAAATAAAGATTGTTTTTACGATCCCCGGATCGCTGTTAAGCTTCAGATGGCCGAACCAGGCAAAGTTCATAAAAAGATTACTCATGATCAGAAGACCGATTGCGAACCAGAAACCGACAATCATATATACACCCACTTTAATAAAACAGTTAAAAAAGGAAAACCGATTTCGCGGGAGCACGAAGGCGGCCGTGAACTGTGGCATATTATAACCTATCATGGTGAAATTCAAGGGGACTGAAAATAAAATATCCTGGCTCTCCTGCAGTGCTGTAAAATATTAGTAGAGCCGAAGATCCTCATGACAGCCTCAATTATTCTGTTCGGTTTATTTTTTATGCAAACAACATGTGCTGGTGATTTTTTTTGAAAATAGCTATTTACAAAAAAAATGTTATTAAGTATTATATGCACATCTTGACGCGGATGGGTGGCTGAGCGGTTGAAAGCACCGGTCTTGAAAACCGGCGGGGCGCAAGCCCTCCTGAGTTCGAATCTCAGCCCATCCGCCATTTCATTTTATCCCTTCAAGTTCAAAAAATCCCGGTAAGAAAATTTGGTTTTGGCCGTAGCGGTTTATTTGCTGTTTGAGGTTTTTATGTACAAGGTGGAAAAGGTTGCGGAAGCAAATCTTCCTACAATTTTCGGTGAATTCAGAATTGTCGGTTTTTCAGATCCTCAGAATCAGAAAGAGCATGTTGCTCTGGTAATGGGTGATGTTACCACTCCGGAACCTGTACTTATGAGACTTCATTCAGAATGTCTGACCGGTGACACACTGTTCAGTCTTAAATGCGACTGCGGATTTCAGCTTGAGTATGCACTTGCCAGGATCTCTGAGGCAGGACGCGGAGTTCTTCTTTATGTCCGCCAGGAGGGTCGCGGTATAGGTCTTCTTAACAAGATTAAGGCCTATTCTCTTCAGGATCGCGGTCTTGACACCTATGATGCCAATGTATCGCTGGGTTTCAAACCGGATGAAAGAGAATATGATCTGTGTGCCGATATGCTGGCCCAGCTTGGGGTTTCCTCGGTTAAGATCCTTACCAATAATCCTGACAAGATCGAAAAACTTAAAAAATGCGGTATCACGGTAACTGAGCGTGTTCCAATTGAAGTGGGTCGAAACAAATACAACAATAATTATCTCAATACCAAGCGCGAAAAATTCAGGCACATGCTCTCGCAGATTTAGCTTTCACTTTTTTTGTGTTTGAAGAAACGATTATGTAAAAAGTCCGGCTCTCAATGGCCGGACTTTTTACATTCAGTGCGGTCTGCGCCGCTGCGGTGTCTGCTCTTTATGAATTGAGATTGCTGTTTACGAAGTTCCAGTCAACATAATCAAAAAACTTCTCCACGTAACCCTTTCTCAGATTCTGATAATCAAGATAGTAGGCATGCTCCCACACATCGATTGTCAGCAGAATTCTGTCTCCTTCTGTGATCGGATTTCCGGCATTGGAGGTGTTCTTTACCGCCAGTTTCCCGGATTTTGCGTCAACCACCAGCCAGGTCCAGCCTGAGCCGAAATTTCCGGTGGCTTTGGTAATGAATTCATTTCGGAAGTTTTCAAAAGATCCGAAATCGCTACTGATCTTTTCTGCAAGTGCTGCAGGGATCTCCACCTTCTGGGGGCTGAGCCCGTCAAAATAGAACTGGTGGTTGTATGCCTGGGCCGCATTGTTGAATACTGCACCTTCCGCTTTTTTAACCAGCTCGATCAGCGAAAGAGAGTCGAGCGGGGTATCCTTGATCAGGGTGTTTGCGGTGTTTACGTAGTTTTGCAGATGTTTGCCGTAGTGGAACCCGATGGTTTTTTCTGAAATGAACGGTTCAAGTGCATTGGCGGCGAATTTTAAAGGGTTTACAGATATTGACATGTGCTCTCCGATAATTGAGTGATAGGAATGTTAACCGGCTTCAGCTTAACCGGCCGTATTATCATTATACGCAATGGGGACGACCGGAACTGTGTGCTGTCCGCTACTTTGCAAAGAAAGTGGCAATTCTGTGCAGGAGTTCGCAGTTTTTCTTTAGCGTCAGTCCGGAATGCTTTTCACGAAGTACCTCCTTCAGGTACGGCATAATAATGATCCTTAATGATCCTTATCCTGGATTGCCATCTTTGATATAATGCTTGAAATTCGATGACGCGGCCGTTGCCGCGAAGCAGGACTGCATGTATGTCATGCAGGGTTCACCTCAACGATCTATAAAAGGATTTTTACATATGACTCCAGTTATAACAATTGACGGTCCGGGCGGCTCAGGTAAGGGAACTGTTTCCAAGATTATTGCCGATCAGCTTCATTTCAATATACTTGATTCCGGTGCCATGTACCGTGTGCTTGCCTATGCCGCGCTGAAGAACGGTATCGATCTTGGCGATGAGGATCGCCTGTATGATCTCGGTGTTTCCCTCAATCTTACCTTTACCCCGGTTGATGACGGGGTTGCCACTGTTCTTGACGGTGAGGATATTTCACTCCGGATCAGAAACGAAGAGGTTGGCGGGGCTGCCAGTAAAATTGCCGCACTTCCGAAAGTCAGGGCTTCGCTGCTGGAAAGACAGCGCCAGTTTGCAACTGCCCCCGGACTTGTTGGTGACGGCCGTGATCTTGGTACCGTGGTGTTCCCTGAGGCTCAGCTCAAGGTATTCCTTGATGCTTCGGCTGAAGAGCGCGCAAGACGCCGTGTTAAACAGATGGAGCAGAAAGGTGTGAACTGCGACTACGGGCAAATCCTGAAGGAAATCCAGGAGCGCGATCACCGTGACCGCACCCGTCCGGTTGCTCCGCTGGTACCGGCCTCCGATGCCCTGGTGGTGGATTCCACCAGCATGACCATTCCTGAGGTGGTTGAGACCATTATGAAGGAGGCCAGAGCGAGAAAGCTGTGCTGAAACACGGTTTTCATATTATTCGTTCGAACGGAAAACAGCCGCCAGGGCGGCTTTTTCTTGATTAAAAAATGTTCAAAATAATATTTGATAATTAGGTTGATAAAGCGTAAAATTACATAGCATTTTTTGCAAAGCTTGCGTGAAAGGATTTATGCAGTTGTTTTTAGGATCCCGCTGACATGAAGTTGGTCGGTTTTATTTAATTTTTATTTTTTAAGTTTATTTTTATGGAAAATTTTGCTCAACTTTTTGAGGAATCAATTAGTAAAGAATCTAACGGTAATCAAGTTCAGAACGGTAAGGTTGTTAAAATCACCGATAAATATGTTGTTGTAGATCTTGCAACCAAGTCTGAATCTTTCATTGACATCAATGAATTCAAAGATGCAGACGGCAATCTTGAAGTTAAAGTAGGTGACATGGTTCCAGTAGAACTCGTTGCAACCGACAACGGCTGGGGTGAAACCGAAGCTTCCCGTGAAAAGGCAAAGAGAGTTGAATCATGGCAGAAACTTGAACAGGATTTCAACGAGAACAAGACTGTTAAAGGTAGAATCAACGGTCGCGTTAAAGGCGGCTTCACTGTTGAAATCGACAACATCCGTGCATTCTTACCTGGTTCCCTGGTTGACGTACGTAACGGAAATAATCAGAACATCGATGGTCAGGAATTCGAATTCAAGGTTATCAAGCTTGATCAGAAACGCAACAACGTAGTTGTTTCACGTAAAGCTGTTCTTGAAAACGAAAACTCTACCGAAAGAAAAGAATTCCTTGCTTCTATTGAAGAAGGTAAAGTTATTGAAGGTACCGTTAAGAATCTTGCTGAATACGGTGCATTCGTTGATCTCGGATTCAATGTTGACGGTCTGCTGCATATCACCGATATGGCTTGGAAGCGTGTTAAACATCCTAGCGAAATCGTTAGTGTTGGCGACAAGATCAAAGTTAAGGTTCTCAAGTATGAACCAGAAAATACCCGCGTATCTTTAGGTTTGAAACAGCTTGGTGAAGATCCATGGCAGAACATTGCAGAACGCTTCCCAGTTGGTGAAAAGATCAAAGGTAAGGTTACAAATCTCGCTGAATACGGCTGCTTTGTTGAAATTGCCGACGGTGTTGAAGGTCTTGTTCACGTATCTGAAATGGATTGGACCAACAAGAACGTTCATCCTTCCAAGGTTGTTAGCGTAGGTGACGAAGTAGAAGTTAAAGTTCTCGAAATCATCCCTGAAAAGCGTCGTATCTCTCTCGGTCTCAAACAGTGCAAGCCAAATCCATGGCAGGAATTCGCTGAGAAGCACAACAAGGGTGACAAGGTTACCGGTTCTATCAAGTCTATCACTGATTTCGGTATCTTTATCGGTCTTGAAGGCGGTATCGACGGTCTGGTTCACCTGTCAGACATCTCCTGGAGCGTTCCTGGTGATGAAGCAGTTCGTGAATACAAGAAGAATGATGAAGTTACTGCAGTTGTTCTTCAGGTTCATCCGGAACTTGAAAGAATTTCTCTGGGTATCAAACAGCTGTCCAACGATCCATTCGGTCAGTTCGTAACCGACACCAAGAAGAACTCTCTGGTTAAAGGTAAGGTTATCTCTGTAGATGCAAAGGGTGCAGTTGTAGATCTGGGTAACAATGTTGAAGGTTACATCAGAGCTTCTGAAATCGCTAATGAACGCGTTGATGATGCTTCAAAGGTTCTTTCTGAAGGTCAGGAAATCGAAGCCAAGTATGTTGGTTCAGATCGCAAGAACCGTCAGGTTTCTCTGTCTATCAAGGCTGTTTACGAAGCTGAAGAAAAGGCTGTTGCTGAGAACATCAGAAACGAAAATGAAAAAGCCAAGGCTGAAAGCAGCAATGCTATGGCTGAAGCTTTCAAAGCTGCTCAGGGTGAATAATTCACAGTCTGAATGCTTTAATTAGCTTTTTGAGTCCCCTCCCGGATTGGAGGGGATTTTTTTTGTCTGTCCAATTTTCTTGATCCTGTTTATCCAGTATTTTCAGGTGTGACTCTATGCGACTCATAAGCCGTAAATTTATCTGATTTTGAAATATCCAGGCTTTTTTTTCTAAGTTATTGATATTTCATTAAACTATTTTTGTTAAGTTTGTTTTTTTGAATTGTAACACTATTTTGATATTTATTGCTTGTAATTACATGCTAGTTGCGTTATAACATGGCATGTTTGAAACGTTTAGTTTTGTAAATTCTTTCCGCATAGGCACATTGATCTGACAATACCTGGTCAAAAAGATGTCATATTCGGTATAGACAGATACTGCGCTCGGGACGGCAGGTGCCGGTTTGTACCGGTCCTGGTTCAGCGCTGTGTGGCTGTCACGGCATTATTTCTTGCAGGGAGGCAGGGAATTACTGCACAGGAAGCGCATGCAGTCAGGATAACTGGTTATCCTCTGTTTGCACTGGTATCGGTGGTTGTTGAAATTACGGATCACCAGTATTGCTTATTGTTGTGCAACTCTTCTTTTCTGTCCGGTTATGTGTCTGATTAAGCGGTATATTGTTTTTGAGTGTAGTATGACTAAATCTGAATTAATAAACTGTATTTTACAGAAAATGGATAAGGCCATGGATCCTGTTCGTGCTCAGGGCGCTGTCAACCAAATTCTTGAATATCTGGCTTATAGGATAGCCTCGGGTGAAAAAATTGAGATAAGAAGGTTCGGCTCGTTTTCCATTCGTCTCAGAGCAGCCCGTGTCGCCCGAAATCCGCGTACAGGAGAGATCCTCAATCTTTCTGCGGTAAAGGTCTGCTATTTCAAACCAGGCAAGGTACTCAATGCCAGAGTCAACGGATCCGAAAGTTCCGATGATTAATAGAAATATGTCTGCAGTTTAGTCTGTGTTTTAATTTACATGGTTGGGACCGGATTCAGTCCTGCCTTTTTGTTTCAGATATCCAAAATATCATTTCCATCAAAAGATCTTTGCCTTTATTCGTGATAAAATTATCTGTGATTAGAGATTACTAGAACAATATTATTGTCATTTGGAATGTTTTATGTTTAAAAGGATCGTTTTTCTGTTTATACTGGTTACCCTGGCTGTTGCCGGTCTTTATCTCGGATTTGCCAATGCCCAGATAGCCGAGGTTAATCTGCTGTTCATGAAGGTGAATACTCCGGTGGCCACTATTGTGGCGGTTTCTTTTGCTGCCGGTTTTATTGTTGCCCTGATCCTCAGTTCAATCTTCAAATGCTTCCGTTCCTGCTGCCGTTTTGTTTTCCGTAAGGAACAGCCTGCCAGCAGAAAGCCTGCGATTGCCACTGCTGTTTCTGATAAAAAAGAAACTTCTCTTCCGGAACCGGTTTCTGATCAAAATAAATAGGACAGTCTGCTGCACTGTACGGGAATTGTATGCTTGAACTTTTATTTCTGCTGTTACCTATTGCTGTAATGTACGGATGGTACATGGGCGTCCGACAGGCCAAGCTCAGCAGTGATGAAAGCAAGACATCTCAGACTCAGCAGTTTGTATCCGGTGTTAAATTTCTGCTGGAGGAGAAGAAGGATCGTGCATCAGATATCTTCGTTGATCTTCTGCATATCAATTCCGACAATTTTGATGCCAACCTGGCTCTTGCTGAAGTTTACCGCGTAAGAGGTGATGCAGACAAGGCTATAAGGATCCACAAGAAACTTCTTGAAAGTGATATTGCAGCCGCACAGCGCAGGCTGGTTTTCAAGGAGCTGGCCAAGGATTATGTCCAGATCAGCCTTTACGATCAGGCAATCCCGATCCTGGATGATCTGATTGAAGATCCGAACTACCAGGTCTCGGCGGTAAAACTTCTGCTTAATATTCACCAGTCGCTGTGTGACTGGGAACCGGGGATTAAGCTCATTGACAAGTACCACAGCGTTTTAAGTGAAAAATACACCGTGGAACTCAAATCCCAGTTTCTCTGTGAAAGAGCGCAGGAATGCATCATCTCGCAGAAAGTTGCTGCCGCCTATGATTTTTTCATCCGGGCGCTTACAATCAATCCTAAATGTGTAAGAGCTCATATATGTCTGTCTAAACTGCTGCAGAGTCAGCATCGTCCCCTGGAGGCTATCCCCCACCTTTTGGAAGTTGCCAGAACAGATCCTTCTATGATTATGGAGGTTATTCCGATCCTCAGGATCTGTTTCGAACTGCCCCGCGAACAGGATCTGTATCTGGAGAAGCTGAGGGAAATCCAGGAGAACTGCTCCTCGTCATCTTCAGCCTCCCTGATTGTTGAAATGGCGGGGTTTATGGAAATGACCAATGAGGAAACTCAGAACTTCATTCTGATGCACCTGAAGAAAAATCCGTCCCTCAGACTCTTTTCAGAGCTGCTGCGCTATCAGCAGAACAATGCCCAGGATCAGCAGTCCAGGGAAAGCCTCGGGCTCATTCAGAGCCTTGTTAATGCCCAGATTGTCAAGAATCCGGTTTACCAGTGTAAGAACTGCGGATTCCAGTCAAAAATTCTGTTCTGGCACTGTCCGAACTGCAGCAACTGGTCCACCATCTCCCCGATCCGCGGTTTTGACGGTGACTGATTGCCGGTATTTTTTACTTTTTACATTCAAGGTTGATTATGTCTGATATAAAAGAATCAAAGGTTATTGTTGCTCTTGACTATAATCAGGAGAGTGATGCTCTTAAATTTGTGGATTCAGTAGATCCGTCTCTCTGCCGGCTCAAGGTCGGTAAGGAAATGTTCACCTACTTCGGTCCGGCCTTCGTAAAAAAGCTGATTGAACGCCGTTTTGAGGTGTTCCTTGATCTTAAATTCCACGATATTCCCAATACTGTGGCCAGTGCGGTAAGAGCTGCGGCTGAGCTCGGAGTCTGGATGGTGAATGTTCATGCATCAGGCGGTGCAAAAATGATGACTGCGGCAAGGGAAATACTTGAACCGTACGGCAGCGATGCTCCTCTGCTTACCGCTGTAACCGTTCTTACCTCCATGGATCAGGAGCAGCTTGCTGCGGTTGGTATTGAACGTCAGGTAAGAGATCAGGTTTGTCTGCTGGCTCAGCTTGCCGGCAAATGCGGTCTTGACGGGGTGGTGTGCTCGGCCCAGGAGGCTCCGATGCTGAGGCAGATTATGGGGAAGGATTTCCTGCTGGTTACTCCGGGGATCCGTCCTTTGAATGCAGCGGTGGGGGATCAGTCCAGAGTTGTAACTCCGAAACAGGCTGTACTCAACGGTTCAAGTTATCTGGTAATCGGCAGACCGATCACCAGGGCAGAAGATCCGAATGAAGTGCTCAGACAGATCCTTGCTGAAACCTCCGAGGCTCAGGAGTAGCTCTGTCTCATAACTTTTGTCAGGAAAAGGTATCCGTATACGGATATCAGCATGCCGAAGGCATGCGCCTCTCTGGCCACTCTGGTAGTTGACAGATTAAGATCCAGGTACTGGTTGACGTACGGAGTGGCTATCACAAAGCAGATCCCGCCGATCCCCATTAGTATTCCTACAATCTTCTGGTGATGATACCAGAATGCGCTGCAGATGAAAAACAGAGCATAGCTGGTTCCGGAAATACCGTAGAATACAGTCGGTCTGTGAGCATTGTAGCTGCTCATTTCAAAAATATTGATCAATGTATTGAGAATGAAAAACAGCACCAGAATTTTCCATCCGAAGTTGATGCTGAACCATGGTTTTGAAACTGGAAACAGCACATAGATCAGGTTGAATGCCAGCAGATTTTCAATAAGATGGAAGGTGGAACTGTGTACGAAATTTCCGTAAAGATAGGTCCCCCAGAATTCAGCAATGTTGTAGTGGGTTAACGCCAGCGGCATGTTGAATTTCACTGCAAGTACATGGATGGTTACCACCATCAGGTTGATAAAAAAAAGAATCATAGTAGTTTAAAAATTAACGAATTAGGAAATCATCCATTGAACCGCCTTTTGCCATGTGTTCCTGGATTGGCAGCGGTGTTCTTCCCTGACCGGTCCATGTTTTTACCTCACCGGAAGGAAGAGTATACTGATATTTGGCCGGACGTTTTGGCCTTCTAGATTTTACGGCACCCTGACTGCTTGAACCAAGTCCGGGGATCAGTTCAGACGGATCAATGCCGTCAGCCTGCAGCTGTTTGAGGTATTCGGATATTTTCTGATTGCGTACGTACTCACTGACCCTTCTGGATTCAACGATCTCCTGCAGATTTTTCAGTGCAGTTTCCAGTGTATTCAGTGAAACAGCGTCACACTCACTTTTCAGAACATCCTGATCTAAAAATATTCTATTAAATACAGAGAACATTGTTATTTTTCACTCAATATTGAATTTGCCCATTGGGTTGCCTCAAGGAATATATCAATTATATTCTGTTCGGTAAGATTGAGTTTGCTGGCCCGCAGTTTTATTCTGGCCCAGTTCATATTCTCGTAATCTATGACAAGTCCAATGTAAAATGACAATTCACCTTTCTTTTCAATAAGTGCTGTTTTTATTCTTTCAGAAATCGGCAGAGAGCCGAGTATTTCCTCAAATGATTTGTCCATCATTACATCCAGCAGTGACAGCAGACCGCTCATGAAAACTTCATGGGAATCTATCTGACTGTTTCTAGCCTTGGCCAGCAGTTCGCAGAACCTTGCTCTGACAAGACTCGTTTTGGACAGCTCAGAAGGTTTACCGTCTTTCATACTGGTTGACCACATAAGAATAACAAAACGCTTGAGGTTGTCACGACCGAGGAACACCACCGCATGACGGATGGAACTGATCAGATCGTTGGTGCCGTAGCGGATGTTGTTTACATAACGCAGCAGACGGTAGGTCAGGGCCTGATCCCGACTGAAGATCAGCTCGATTTTTTCATAATCGAGATTATCTTTTACAATTTCTGTAAACAGCTGTGTTACTGACAGCTGATTGGAGGTAATTGATTTGTTCCTTACAATTTCAGGTTTGCTGAAAAAGTATCCCTGGAACAGTTTGAATCCTAGTTTCTTTGCAGTGTTGAACTCCTCAAGGGTTTCAATTTTTTCCGCCAGACACATTATATGAACCAGTTTGGATCTGTGTCCCTGCACGTAGTTCTTGATTACTTCTGTTGAGGTGAGTTTCCAGTCGAATTTTATAATATCAATAAAAGGAAGAAATTTATCCCAGGCAGGTTCAAGAGTAAAGTCATCAAGTGCGATTCTGTAGTTGCAGCGTTTCAGTTCTTTTACGCTTTCAAGCAGTGTTTCATTCGGTGTTGCATCCTCAAGAATTTCGATTACCACTTTGTTTCTTGGAAGACTGCCGGCAAGTCCGTCTATAATCAGTGAATACGGAAAATTAATAAACGCAATCTTGTCGCCTACCAACGATTCGATCGGTTGATTTAAAAACTGTTCAGTAAGCAAAGACGTAGTTGCTTCTTCGGATGAAACATTGGGAAACACATTGCTAAGACCTTTTCTGAATAGAAGTTCATAAGCGTAGGTTCTCAGTTTATCATCAAGAATAGGCTGTCTGGCTACAAATGAATACATTTGGTTATCCTTAATAATAATTCCAGTCGCACTGCCGTGTGACATGATCATATTAGCAAAAAGGCATACAGAATAAATCGATCATGTTCAAATTTACAGTACAAATCCTGCGGTTGGATTTATTATGTTCATGAAATATATTTCAATTATATATTTTAATTATTTAAAATATTAATTAAAAAACCGTGCTCTCAATTTTATCAGTCTTTTATTGTATTATAGGATTTTTGTTAATTTACACTTAAATGTCGGCGGTTATGCATATTTGGGACATTGATCAAAATTGTCTGCGGTGAAGTGCGGATAAAATTCCCTTCATCTGACACTGATATCGGGTCAGTAAATATCCGGTTTCTGTACAGTACTGTACAGTTGAGACAGACGGTATTATATTTTTTGATTATTAAGAATAATTAAAAAATTACTGTAAATATATATATGGTTTTATGTTTAATATATATTGTTAATATATTTTAATTAAATATATTTCTAATATTTAAATATATTTGATGGAATAAAATATATTGTGTTATATAAATATTAGGATATTATTTTATTTAAAATAATTATATTGTTTATATTTTAATAAAATTATTGTCTGATATTATTTAATAAAAAGAGAGTTAATATATTATTATTAGCTCTCTTTTTATTTATTTTATTGCAAGAAGCGGAGTTTAATCTGCAGGATCCTCCGTACCTGCCTGTTTTTTCAGGAAGTATCCTTTATTTCCGGCTACACATGTAGAGACATGGATGTTACCTGCCTTTATGAAACTGCGCAGTTCTTTCCGGAATTTACTGCCGTCGTATTTCTCATCCTCGGAGATTTTTTTCTTCCACAGATAATAGGAAATTTCATCAAGATAGCTGCGGTATTCGCTGTATTGCGGCAGCATCTCGAAGCAGGTGATTCCGCGGTCAATGCAGCCGGTTGCATATCCCATGATCAGCCGGTAGTTGTTACGCGGATCTGTATCACTGAAATTTTTGAGCAGATTTCGTTTTACCCTGCATTTGTAAAGTTTATCTGTCAGATAGTTGAATTTTATAATGTTATCCAGGTACAGCAGATACAGAATGCACATTATCAGAAGTATTACCAGAATCACCAGCAGCAGGTAGAGCAGTCTGTTGCCGTAGCTGCTTGAGAGATCAAAGCTCTCCTTTTCCTCAGGAAGAACATCGTAGTCAATGGTCTTGAGATTGAATACATTAAGATCGGTTTTCTGAGTATTAGCATTGATCCAGTTTATTTTGATCGGATCAAAATGCAGTTTCATCTTCTTGAGAGGAATGTATATATATCTGACGATCTGTTTTGACTTGAGAACTCCTGTTTTCGGATCGTATGTTTCACTGGTGTAGCCCTTGTCCTCGTATACCTTGAACTGAGGGGTTTCTTTCATGGATATTTTTGGAAAATTATCGATGGATGCACCTACAGCCTCGAATTCCAGCTCATGGGTGATCGGAGAGTTTGCTGTCACTTTGATGGTTTTTGGTGCCCATGATTCCTTGATTTTGAATTCATCAGCAACGATCAGGTTTTTCAGATCTTCGAATCCCTCAATGGACAGTTTTATATCCGGAAGCTGCTGGACAAAACGCAGTTTGGTCCTCTGCTGGGTTTCGCCGCTGCGCTTCTTGTTAGGATCTGTCAGTACCACTGTGGCACTGTTGATTACCGGATTGTTAAGTGAATGCGGAATATTGTTTACCGCAGTGTTGTATTTACCGGTGATGGTCGGCTGTTCAATTTCATATGTTCCCGGATTGTGGAAGCTTACAGCATAAATTTTTCTTGAGATGGCAAGATTGTGATTCCGGTTGTTCGGCGCCTGATTCTCCTCGTGAATAAGATGGATGGTACCGCCTTTAACTGTCGGGGAGGTGATGTTGGTGATTTCCACATTCCTCGGCTGGGTTATGGTAACGGTGTAGAGCAGTGTCTGGTTGGTGTAGTGTTTCTGATCGGTGCTGCTGGTTATTTCAGATTTGATCAGATTGCTCAGTTCCGGATAGTTTGAAACACGGCCCCTGTTTCTTACCACGATCGGCAGTGGAGTGGTGACGTTGTTGGAAATCAGCATGCTCGGGATCTGGCGGGAACCTGCAGTATGCGAAAGCAGCGGGATTCTCCAGTAGGTTTCATTGCGGTCAATATTGTAGTTGGAATCGATATTTCCAACCACATAGTTATTCTCGATCAGCGGGCGGGTGTCAAGATCGTCAATGGCAAAGCGGCCCTGGGCGGTAACAACCAGTAGGAAGCTTTCATCCTGGAAGATCTTGTCCTCATGGATCCTAAGCTGCAGCATGTTTTCAGCCCAGGTTACGGCCGGAAGTGCTGCCGCAATCAGAAATACTGTTGCACGTACAAGATTTTTTACTATGTCTACCATTGTTTCAAAGGTCCTTTCTTAACAGAACTTTTACTCTGCAGATTGCGCAGACGGTTGCGGATCAGATCCTGAGGATTTAGATCCCTGCATCCCTCCTCCTTGCTGCATTCATTGCTTCCGCCGTCAGCGGTTGAAATAAGGTTGATGTTTTCTGCTGAAATAGCATGCTGCCTGGTAAGTTCCTCAAACTGAAGCTGCTTGATCAGATTAAGGTTATAGGTTGCATCGTAAGCATACGGATTGTCGGTGGCGATCACTTTGCCGTAGAGCATTACCGCGGTATCCAGATCCCCGAGCATGGCATAGCAGTTGGCCAGATTGTAGATTACCAGCGGAGTGCTGCTTTCCGAGGATTTTTCATAGAATTTGATGGCATTGTGATAGTCTCCGGCACGGTAGTAGGAATTTCCCTTCCAGCGGTTGTTTTCGAATGCATTTGCTGCATTCATGAACTGTCCGTCATTGAAGTACTCCATACCCTCCTTGTCGGTTGCATATGCATTGCCGCCGGTGAAGGAAGGCAGCACCAGCAGACAGCCGGTAAGAAGAGTGAATATAAAACCCTTTCTGAAGACTGTGGCCATTAACAGCAGCGGAATAGCCATCAGATAGCCGAAATCAAACTGTTCGTAGGTATCCTTGACCGCCACCGGATCTGTTTTAACCGCATGTTCATAAATCGAAGGAAGTTTGTACTCGTTTTCGTGGTAGAAAATATTAACCTTTGATTTCTTGGTCAGGGATTCAATATTTTTATAGTTGGTTTTGGCTATTACCACTCTTCCGTCATGATCCTTGATCAGTGTTCCGTCCTTCTGTTTCAGTGCGGCTCCGGTTTCCGAGCCGATTACATACAGAAAGTAGCGGTTCTTAGATGAATTTATGAAATCAGCGATTACTGCCGCCTCGTCCGGCTGCGGCATATCGTCGGTGATCAGCAGAATATTTCCCCGTTTGCCGTATTCGTTAATCAGCTCTTCAGACATTTTAAGAGCGAGGAACGGATCTGAACCCTGCATCGGCATCTGACCCGGTTCAAGCTGTCTGATGTATGACTTGAGGGTGTTGAAATCATTGGTCGGCGGAATAAGTGTATAGGCATTGCCGGCAAAAACCACCAGTGCAATCCTCTTTTCCGGAGGAGTCTTGCTCAGAAGCTGCAGCAGCGCATAGCGCATCTGCATGTACCGGCTAGGTTTGATATCATCTGCAAGCATTGAGTTTGACAGATCCATGGCCCACACCCAAACTTCCTCGTTCTGGTAAAGAGGTTTTTCCCTGTTTTCAATGGTAGGTCCTGAAAGTGCCAGTACCCCGATAATCCACGGGATGGCGAAATATTTGAAATGACGGGTGATGTTCCTGGTATTTTCATTGTTGAAATGATTGAAAATCTCACTGTTCATCATGTGCTGAGATGAATTGTACTTTCTTAGTTTCACAATTAAGAAAATGATCGGGAAGATCAGCAGCAGAAGCATCCACGGGCGGCTGAGAAAGAAACTAGTCATAATGTCTCCTTACGATGAATGCAATAACAAAGGACAGCAGCAGCGAAATCAGCAACGGAATGTAGTAGATTTCAACTTTCGGCTGATAGTAGGTGATGGTGGCCTTTTTCTGCTCAGTGGCATTGATGCTTTCATATACGTGACGAAGCGAGTCGGAATCTGTGGCCCGGTAGAATTTTCCGCCGGTGTCAGCAGCGATTTTCCTCAACGTCGGAATATCCAGTGATTCGTTGATAGCCTTGTTGTCAGCACCGTATCCGATAGTATAGATTTTCATCTCGTGATTAAGTGCATAGGTTATGGCGTCATCCGGCTTGATGTTTTCAGCAGTGTCCCTTCCGTCGGTAAGAAGTACCAGCACACGGTTGTTGTTAGGAGTAGATGCAAGTGTCTGTGCCGACAGAATGATTGCGTCACCGAGAGAGGTGAGAACTCCCGCCAGATTGTTATCCAATTCGTCAATGAATCTGGTCAGCAGATTGTGATCCTGGGTAATCGGAGCCATAACATAGGCTTTTTCTCCGAATACCACAATACCGAACTGATCCTGCGGTCTGCCTCTGACAAATTCCTTAAGCTGGGATTTAAGTACATTGAGTCGTGTTTCGTAGGATGTTCCGACCCGGATATCTTTTACCGACATACTCAGAGACTGGTCCACCGCCAGCATGATATGGTAGTTCTCCTGCTTTACCGGAACTGCATCAGGAAGATAAATCGGGCGTGATACCGCAAGTGCGAGAAAAATGAAACTCAATGCCGCCATTACCAGCATTGATACCGACAGTTTGGCCTCCTTGGTCTTGACCAGCGGTACGGAAATCAGTTTCATAGGCTTGCGTACCGGTTCCTCCAGCGGCCAGAAATAATAGATCAGGTACGGCACCAGAACAACCAGCAGGACCCATGGATAGGTTATTTCAACCATAAGGCTCTCCAAAAGTTCGACAGAATCCACAGGATGCTGTTGATCAGCAGAGATCTTTTTTCTTTTCTGGTCACTTCACACTGGCTGTAAAGAAGTTCATCCCATCGATCCCTGAAACTGCTGAAATTGGAAAGACTCCGGTGATCAAGAAAATTAAGCCAATCATCCCCGATCAGCTTGGCAACCTGATCCCGTTTATAGAAGATCATGCATGAATCTTTCAGAAGTCTGTTCAATTCCTGAGGATATCTAGAAGATTTAAAATAAGCGGAAATAAAAGACAGCAGTGCCCTGAATACGGGAACCAGTCTGTATATTATGTATGCTGCTGCAATTACTGCAATCACAGCAAGTGAACCGTAGATCAGGAACTCCCGCAGGGCGGTCGGTTCCGGACCGGTGTGAATGTCTTTAAGTCCGAGGTTTTTTATTGTTTCACTGCTTACCATGGGCACCTCACTGCTTGGAAGCGTCAATGCGGATGAACCGCTGACATGAATGTTTAAGCTGTGTAGACAGCACTCTCATTCTGTGCATTCCGATTTTCCGGTAGTCCTCGGCAAATTTTTTATCATTTGATACCACGTAACCCACTGAGGAACCGTTGTCCACATACAGTGATCCGCTGTTGGTGATTTCTATTTCGAGCTTGTCGAAAATCTGATAACAGAACACTATATGGTTGCGGTTGAGGTAGCGCAGGATGGTTGCGGCCTTAGGTGACATGCGGTAGAAGTCGCTTATCACGTAAATCACTGAACCAGGTCTGACATTTTCGCTCAGCAGAACCAGTCCGTCTTCAATTGTTTTGCTTGATTCAGAATTTTCAAGCCCGAGATAATAATATTCCCTTACCTGTTTGATGATCTCCAGAACGTCATGGTTGCGTCCTCCGGGAGTGGTTCTGGCAATTTCATCATTAATAAGGAGCATATTGGATACTTTGTCCTGGTTGAGCAGCGCCTGCCATGCAACAGATGCGGTCAGAACTGCGGCAACACGTGCCTTCAGCTGCCCGGTGGAGCCGAAATACATTGTTTCCGTCAGATCTGTCAGTATGTAGGTGCAGCGGTCGCGCTCTTCGCGGTACATTTTGGTATGAGGCTTACCGGTTCTTGCTGTGGTACGCCAGTCTATGTTCCTTACGTCATCTCCGGGAACATAGGGACGCACTTCATCAAACTCCATTCCGCGGCCTTTAGCGGTCGAAGACTGGAATCCGAAATTATGACTGGCCACACGACGGATCGGCAGAATAACATTTGAAGGAGGTATGTTGACCAGTTCTTCAAACGTTAACTCAATAGCACTCATGAAACAACCACCAGACTTAGAATCTTTTCAATAATATCATCGGTGGTAATACCGTCGGCTTCACCCTCCATACTGAGGATCAGACGGTGTCTCATCACCGGATATGCACATACCTGAATATCATCAGGCACCACATAGTCACGATCGCTGAGCCATGCACGGGCTCTTGCACATCTGCACAGGGCCATGGTTGCACGCGGACTTACACCGCAGGCCAGCCAGCGGGCCAGATCTCCGTTGTAGGAAACCGGATTTCGGGTGGCATTGACAATATTAACGATGTACTTTTCCAGCTCCTCTGAAATGGTTACATCCAGTACTGAACTGCGTGCTTCAAAAAGATCCTTCTGGGTCAGCAGAGGATTCTGCTTTGATTCGCCGTGGTGCTGCATTTCAAAATGGTTCAGACGCAGAATACTGAGTTCGTCAGTTGCATTAGGATAATCAATCTTGATGTGCAGCATGAAACGGTCAAGCTGTGCCTCAGGCAGAGGATAGGTACCTTCATGCTCGAGCGGATTCTGGGTTGCCATAACCAGGAACAGGTCCGGCAGCTGGTATGTCTTTCTTCCAATTGTAATCTGTTTTTCGCCCATTGCCTCCAGCAGCGCACTCTGTACCTTGGCAGGAGCTCTGTTGATTTCATCGGCGAGCAGCAGGTGGTGGAACAACGGTCCCGGCTGGAACGCGAAAGTTCCGTCCTGCGGACGGTAAACATCGGTACCGGTAACATCTGCAGGCAGCAGATCCGGTGTGAACTGGATTCGGTGGAATGTTCCCTCGATGCATTTTGACAATTCTTTTATTGCTCTGGTTTTTGCTATTCCCGGAGGTCCTTCTACCAGAATATGACCGTCCGAAAGAAGTGCCAACATAAGTCCATCAATCAGATCAAGCTGTCCGAGTATTTGCGAACTGAGATATTCTCTGACAGCTTGGACTTTATCTTTAATCATAAATAATATCTCGCATTCAAATATAAATACAAAAACTTTGATATTATATATTTTTTCTTAATTCTGAGTGACAAAAATTATTAAAAAAGTGAAGTAGACATATTTTTGACTTGTTTTTGGCTATTAGTTAATCAAAAGAAAACTGCTCCGTTCCCGGAATTATATACCGCTTTAATCTGTGACAGTATTTTTTGCGCAGTGATATGATTCGGCGTAGAATAGAGCACTATATTAATAGATGAGAATTCTCCGGAGAGAGCCGGAGGTGCATAACTGGTTGAGGCCCTGTATGTTTAGGAAAACTGTGCTGCTGCTCGTCAGTCTGGTAATCACGGTCTGTCTGCTCCTGTTTACCGATCTGTCGGTTGCCTATATTGACAAGACAACACCGTATTCGGCTGCTTTCGAGTTTGAAGGCGTACTGCCGCAGTTTAAAACCCACCAGCTGGCTCTGGGTTTCAGTTCCGGACACGATATTCCGGCTTATCAGAAAATCTATCATTTTACCCAGAACGGTAATACGGTGAGGTTCAGTTTCAATACCAGACTGGAACATCTTTCAACCCTGAAACTCTACTTTAAATACCCGGAGGATGTCCGCACGGCGAATCTCAATCTGATAAAAGTTGAAATTAACGGCAGACTCCAGAAACTCGAAAAATCATCTGTAACGCAGTGCTGCACCGACGATGCAGCTGTTTCTGCCGTTCTTGACCAGCCGTTCTATCCGGAACAATCCTCACTGGAACATTTTTTAGATAAAATGGATCTTTCCTCGTTTGTTTGGAGTTTGTTTCTCCTGTTTCTTGTTGTCAGCATAGTCATGTATTTTCTAGTGAAGACCGTTACTGTCCGAACTGTTGAGCTGCATTTTAAAATCAGCGATCTTGCAATACTTCTCGTTTTGTATATTTTCAATGCTGTGCTGGTTATGTTCTTTGCCAGGGATTTTGCGGATGCCGTCAGTGTGAATCTTACCTGTCTGCTGGTCAGTGCGCTGGAGTTTGCCGGACTGTACGCCCTGATAATGCTTTTTGCCCGCAGGAGAATAATGCTTGCGGTATGTGCGGGGATCTGGATGCTGACTTTAACCAGCCAGCTGATGTGTCTGGTTATTTCCCTGAGTTACATAAGTATTGTTTCGGCCGGAAATATCAATATTGATAATATATCAGTACTGCTGAACTGGGATAACGGCAGATTTCTGGTGCTGTTTGTTCTTGCTTTTCTTCTTTTTATTTCCTATCAGAACAGAACCGACACGGTAATCGTTCTGAAGGGACTGAGGGCCAAATTTTATCTGGTTTCCGCAGGTCTGTTTCTGGCAGGTTCCTTTTTTCTCAATACCATTGCAAACGGCTCCAGCCTGGAAACTTTTCAGTCACCGGTAATGGAATTGGTCAAGACTACAATCATCCGCTATTTCCCTGACAGTGCAGGTTTCATTTCCCCGGTGACCCAGACTATGCTGACAGAATACCCGGAAAACAACATCAGCAACAGAAAGACTTTTTTCAATGACTCGGTTTACGAAGAGCCGATCCCGTACCGGCAGATCAAGCCGCTTGACAGACCGAATGTCATTGTGTTTTTTGTTGAAAGCTTCACCGCCGAATTTATTGATTCCTACAGAACACGACCGTTGAATCTTATGCCGTTTATGTCCGGTCTGCAAAAAAACTGGCCTGACAAAAACATCACCCTGGTGCGCAACTATTTCAATCACAGCGCCACCACTGTCAAAAATATCAGAAGTCAGCTTCTTTCCGGATTTCAGTATGATTCAGTGGTCCATAAGGATACTGTTGATGACAGCTCTCTGATTGAAATACTCGGCAGATTCGGATATACAACCTACTTTGTATCTCCGGAGGGGGCAGACAGTGAATTTCAAAAGATGCTTGAAACTACCGGCTTTGACTATCCTGTCTACAACAGTATGACTTCAATAGACAATATAAAGTTTACGGAAACAGACTGCGGCGGTGGAAATTGCAGTGATGATCTTACCATCAGCAAACTTAAGGATTTAATCAGTTTTCACAAAAGCAGAAGTGAAACATCAGCCAAACCGTATTTTATCGGTCTTTACAATCTCGGAACGCATCTGAACGAATCAGGAAGAATGAAATTCAAAGGCGGAGATAACAGAATACTCAACAGGAACTATACCCTGGATGTGGATCTTGAAAGTCTGATCAAATTCTATTATTCCGAGTTGTCCGAAGATACTGTTATGATCCTGACTGCTGATCATTCCATCATTCCGGGGGATTACGGCTCACAGGTAATTGATTTTGACCAGAGCTATATTACCAATGAGATCCCGTTCTACATATTCCAACCATATTATGAACTGCCGAAGGAACTTGATTTGCATGAGGTTGGTGGGTATGCCAGCAGTCTTGCCATGGCGCCGACAGTGCTGCATCTTCTTCAGTTAAATCCCGAAAATTATTTTTTAGGATGTTCCATGTTTGAAAAGCAGTGCCGCAGAGCAGTGGATTTATCGAAATATATCTGGTACTCGGGTTTGGGGATCTATCTGAAGGACGGTGATTTTGAAAACGGCAAGAAATTCAAACCGGTTGCGATTGACAATAAACTGCAGCAGGAATATCCGGCAGAGGATTTCAGACTTTACAATCTGTACCGGAAGGCATATCTCAAGGTTTTTGATCAGTAGTGAGGAGCCCGGTGCAGTCAGTGACTCGGAACTTTCACAGCTCGTTCTGAAGAGCAGAATAAGGCCTTTTCACAAAGTTTGAACTGGAATTTTTCTGAAATGGTTCTTTGCGGTTTCAGCGCAATTATTAAAGCGGTATCAATACCTATGATTGGTACCGCGTATTGTTTTTATTTGGGGTGTTCTACTTTAAACTGATATTGAGCTTATTTCCACTCGTAAATTTTTTGGTGATTTTTATCAGGTTGTCATTAGAATCAAAGGTTAAAGAAGTTACTTCCGGAGCGATGCTGCCGAGTGAGTAATGATCTGTCCTTCCGTCATCCGAAATTTGTGGAGTATGCTTGATAAGCTTTCTTACAACTTCTCGTGGCATTCCTTTTTTCAGATCAGACACAGTATTGAATAATTTGAAATTTTCTATGGCTTCGGCACAGTATCCTGCCTGAGCTATCAGAAGCGAAGGTGGATTATCATCCCAGCAGGCGGCCAGTGATAGGTCGGGATGTCTATATGAACCGAACACATCAACAAATGAATCAGAGTTAAATATCGACAGAAATTTTTTTTCAGTTCGCGGCCAAATTTTTTCTTTGCCAAGGTATATTTCGCAGTAACGTTTCCTTATATCATCGATAAAGGTGATGGAAATGAGTTTGTTATCCTTATATTCAAGATGAACATTAGGATTTTCATAATATTCAGTTTCAAATGCAGGCAAAGAGCGATCTGTAGGTAGTTCTCTTTCAGAATTGAATTCATTTTTCATAATTTCCCAGATTTCTTTCTGGGATGTACCGAATACAAAAGGACCCACAGAAATGTTTGGCTCAAGAATTAGTTGTATCATATGTATCCTACGCTCCGTTCTTTTTCATTATTTTTACGATTTCTTCAAGTTTGGCAATATATTTCCTGGCTTCATTGATGGCATCATCATATTTAGAACCAAATTTTGCTTGAATATCTGTCAATTCCATTTCAACAGCAGCTCGAATGTTTCCTGATTTTAAATATTCCAACTGTACTTGAAAAAACTCCTCGTTCAACATATTTGATGCGACAGCTGTGTAATTTGATAAAAAAATTAAAAAATCGTAACTGAGCGCAAATTTTTAATTATAAAAAAAATAAAAAAATTTTTTTATTTGTATAATATGCGAAAGTATCGGCGGCCGGCTCATGCTCCCTTTTGGATTGACAGACCGGCCGGATAAACTGCATCCGGATCCGGATGCAGTAATTTTTTTACTCATTTTGTTTGTTGTTGATAAAGACTATTAGAAGTATTGTTGGGAGTTTGCATGTTTAAGTTGTTGAAAACCGCTGTTCTGGTTCTTGGCTGTTGTACATTTGCCGCGGGCTCATATGCCGCATCAATGCCTAATTCGCCGCAGAAAGTGGGCAACTGTGAGCTGATGTATAAACAGAAAAAAATGGATAAGGTCCTCGATGTATGTCAGAAGGAGGCCAAGAAAAATTCACCCCGTGCGCTGTATATATTGGGATATATGTACCAGCTGGGTATTAATGTTCCTCAGAATTTTGAACTGGCCGGTCACTATCTGCAGCAGTCTGCGGATCTTGGTGATGCCGAAGCTCAGTATCTTTATGCATACCTCGTATTTTCCGAGAAGATCCCTAATGTTGATCAGAGACTTTCTGTTTTATATTTTCAGCAGGCTGCAGCGCAGCAGGATCCTCGCGCGCAGTATATGCTTGGTGTAATCCATGCCCAGGGTAAACTCGGACTTGAAAAAGATGAAAAGGAGGCATTCAAATACTACAAGCAGGCTGCAGACAACGGTTTTGCCCGTGCGCAGGTTGAAGTTTCAAAATGCTATTCCCTCGGACTTGGTGTTCCTGTAGACGAGAAAACTGCGGTAGAATACCTCAAGAAAGCTGTGGAGAACGATGACCTCATGGCAAAATATCTTCTCGGCATCATGTATTACCGCGGGATCGGGGTTGAAAAGGATTCTGTAAAAGCGAAGGAACTGCTCGGTCAGGCTGCAAGAGAAGGTCACCGTGGAGCCCAGACTGCCTGTGAAGAAATTAAGTGTGAGGATCTGAAAAAATAATTTTTCGATAAATACAATCTGAAAACTATACAGTAGAACATCCGTTACTGCCGGACATAAGGTGAGACGGATGTTTTTTTTTGTTCCGGAATTTTCATTCGTAGAAAATTCTCATTGCCGATGTATTACAGACTCATCACTTCTGCTCTTGGAATCATTGTAAGATAGGCGGTATGAGATGGCATAAGACAGCACTCCAAGAATATTGCCGACAAAAGCATAGGTTGCAATAAACCCAGTATATGAAGCTGTGCCTACATGGGGATCATGCGGACTTCCGGTCAGTAATTCTGACGCAACCATACAATCTATGGATGTAAAGCAAAACAGCACTATAAGAGAACAGACAACAGATATCCAAAAATTCCGGCCAAGAAATAATTCTCGTTTCTTTCCGGGAGAAATGGCGAAAACCGTAAAAATAGTCATGGTAAAAACAGCGTAAATAATACCAGAGCCCCACATGACAATCCTAAGAAATAATTCATTAACCAAAATAACTGAACCTACCAAGATAACTCCTTTTAAAACAAACACATATGAATATATTGGCCATGTTGTAAATACTAACTTCTAGAAATTTTAACACTCGTCAGTATTTCAAGTAATTCTATGAACTCTTCGAAGCTTTTTCAATTGCATTACTTGTTTTACACGTGAATTTTTCTCAAATTCCTACTAAAAACCTCATAGTCAAAGGAAACGATTCAGTTAGTCCTTACCCTTAGGGGCGTTTTTGGATCCTTTTGGACGACCTCGTTTCTTCTTTTCAGGCGAGGTGTTTTCGCTACTATTGGTCGATGAATTTTTTACTGATCCCTTTGGTCGTCCTCTTCTTTTTTCTCCTCGTTCTGCACTGTGCTCAGGAAACTTATGAAATGGATTTGGCTCCTTGCTGGTTAATCGTTTGTTTTCTGCTTCAGCAATACGATCCAGATCAGACGGAACAACTCCACATTCCTTCATAAAATTTTTCTGTCTTTCATTTTCAACATGTCCGAAAAAAAATTCTGCATGAAAAGTCCGGAATTTTTATTCCGGTAAATTGCCGCTCTCAAAAAAATCACGCAGCGGCTGTTTCTACTTTTCTGCCGCTGAACTTGAACTGAAAATGTAAGATTAAAAAAACTGCAGGGCGGTTACTCTGCAGTTTTGAAGAAAAATTGTTTGTCCGGATTATTATTATTTTGGATCTGTATTCAGCTCAATAAACGGAAGAGTGCTACCCGGAACCATGGTTGCCGGAAGTTTTCCATCCCATTTTTCGGCTATTGTAAGTTTGATGATATCCTGATTTTGGCTCAGTGCCTCTGCTCTGAGTTTAATAGCTGCTGCATTGGCCACCTCTGTCTTGGCGATGGCATATGCTTTGGCATCGGCGCGTTTTTTAGCTGCTTCAGCTTCAGCTTCGGCAATTTTCACCTTCTGCTGTGATTCGAGCTGTACCCTTTCTAGTTCGGCTCTTGCTCTTTCCACGTCCGCTCTTGCCTTCATTGCATTCTCCACGGAAGTCTCATACACCTTTGAGAAGGTTATATCCTCCACCTGTACGGATTGAACGTTGATCGGGAAATCCTTCATAAGTTCCTTGAATTTAGTGTTTAGCAGGGTTACGAATTCTCCTCGCTTCTGAATAACCTTTTCTGCGTTGTACTGTCCGAAGATGGTTTTGGTGCAGTCAACCAGTTTAGGGAAAATCACAAAATCATTGATATAGTTTTCATCGCCCTTGTAGTTTACGTAAATGTTTTCAGCCTGGGTTCCGATAAAATTCCAGATTATGTTGAGTCTGAGATTGGCGCTCTGCTGATCGAATGTGTATGCCTCGGTTTTTACGGTACTGCTGTTTGTTTTAAGATCTATCATCTTTACCGTCTGATAGAACGGTGTTTTGAAGTGCATACCCGGCTGGGATACAGATGAGATCTTTCCTCCGGAGAGAACCACTCCCACCATTGATGCATTAACCGTGTAGAATGAATCGAAAACAAAACTCAGGACGGCCAGAAAGGCGCAGCCTGCTGCAATTTTAACAATATTAAAACCCATTTTTATTCCTTTTTTGCATAAAATAACAACCGGGGTGACTTTATCACAAAAATTAGTGTTTCTCTATTGTTTGAAGAGCAATTTCTTTCAATTATTTGACTTGTGTTGAGTATCAGAACAGACGAATACCGGCGGAAAGTCGAATTTTTTTGTGATGCAGATATTGTTTGAAGAGCGGGGCAAAGAATGATACCATAAACCACTATCGGAGCACGGTTCGGTGACAGATAATGTTACGACCGGCGTTGCGGAATAATAAAATATAACAAGAGACCGTCATAAGTAATTAATGTATATTGCGGTCTGAAAGAGATTTAAGGAGTTTTTATGACAGCGGTAGTTGGACTTTTTTTTGGAAGTGATACAGGAAATACCGAAAAGGTAGCAAACAAAATCCGTGACACACTGGGTGCTGATCTTGTAGATATATATGATGTTGCAAAGGCAACCCAGGAGGATCTGCTCAAGTATGATTTTCTGATCTTCGGATGCCCTACATGGTATACCGGTGAACTGCAGGCCGACTGGGAGAATTTCGTTCCTACTCTCAGACAGGTCAGTCTGAATGACAAGATCGTTGCACTGTTCGGTTGCGGCGATCAGGAGGATTACAGCGAATATTTCGTTGATGCAATGGGAATTCTTAAGGATCTTGTTCAGGAACTCGGTGGAACAATTGTAGGAAACTGGCCGACTGCAGGATACAATTTTGAATCATACAAGGCTCTGGTTGACGATGATCACTTTGTTGGTCTGGCAATTGACGAGGATCGGCAGTACGAACTTACAGATGAAAGAATCAAGAAGTGGTGCGCCCAGCTTAAGGAAGAAATGGCACTGGATGTTTTCGAACAGCAGTAATCCGTTTTCCGGCAAAAATTCTGAGCAATAGATGTTCAGGAATATAATCAAACAGAGAACCGGCGGGAGTCTGAACTGATCAGAGCCTGCCGGTTTCCTTTTATATTATTGCAGAATATTCCGTCCGGTCCGGTATTTACCGGGGTACAGCCGAAACGGCGCACAGTCCGATAGTGAAAAGGACCGTCTGTGATAACGGCTTCTCAGACGGCCGTTTCAATGCGGTTTGAGTTTGTCTCACATACTGTTATCTTTTTCATTATTTTTTTGATAAAATAAGGCCGTCGCAATATAGCAATGGTATATTATCAAGTCATATCATTGATAATTCTGTTGAGTAATAAAGGAAGAAAACATGACTAAAAAGAAAACCGAAGCAACTCCTGCTGCTTCTGCTCCTATTGACAAAGACTATCTCAAGACTGAAATCATCCGTCAGTTGCATACCACACTTGGTACAAGTGAGAAGAAGGCAAGTGATGAAGCATGGTGGAAGGCAACCTGTGCTGCTGTTAATGAGCAGATTTTTGAACGTTTGACACAAACACAGCAAAACCATTTTAATCACGATACCCGTGCTGTTCACTACCTTTCAGCTGAATTCCTGATGGGAAGACTTACTCAGAACAACATGATCAACCTCGGTATCTACGATGCATGCGATGCAGCTCTGAAGGAACTGGGCAAGAATCTTGCTGATCTTTGCGAAAAAGAACCTGACATGGCATTGGGTAACGGTGGTCTGGGTCGTCTGGCAGCTTGCTTTATCGACTCTCTTGCGTCAATGAATTTACCAGCAGTAGGCTACGGTATTCACTATGAACACGGTCTGTTCCGTCAGGAAATCAAAGACGGTCACCAGATCGAACGTCCTGATTCATGGCGTGAATACGGCAATCCTTGGGAAATCTGCCGTCCGGAATCAGTACAGGAGGTTCAGCTCTCCGGTTACGTTGAAACAACCTTCGTAGACGGAAAAATGAAGAAAATCTGGCACCCTGCACAGATCATCAAAGGTGTGCCTTGGGATATCCCTGTAGTAGGCTACAAGGGAACAACAGTTAATATTCTCCGTCTGTGGGAATCACGTCCTTCTGAATTCTTTGACTGGGACGTATTCAATGCGGGCGGTTACGTGGATTCACAGAACGAAAAGGCTCAGGCTGAAGTTATTTCCAAGGTTCTGTATCCAAACGATTCAACCGAAGCAGGTAAGATCCTGCGTCTGGTTCAGCAGTACTTCTTCAGCTCCTGCTCTCTGAAGGATATCATCCGCCGTTACGAAAGAGCTCACGGCAATGACTATTCACACTTTGCAGAAAAGATTGCTGTTCAGCTGAACGATACCCATCCAACCATCGCAATTCCTGAACTGATGAGAATTTTTGTTGATGAGAAGGATCTTGACTGGGATACTGCATGGGATATCTGCTACAAGGTATTCTCATACACCAACCACACTCTGCTTCCTGAAGCACTGGAAAAATGGCCTTTATACCTGTTTGAAAAGGTTCTTCCACGTCACCTGGAAATTATTTATGAAATCAACCGCAGATTCCTCGACAATGTTGTTGAGAAGAAGTGGCCTGGTGATGATGCCAAGAAAGCCAAGCTTTCTATTATTGAAGAAGGCTACATGCGCATGGTTAGAATGGCAAATCTCTGCGTAATCGGTTCCCACAAGGTTAACGGTGTGGCAGAAATCCACTCTAAACTGGTTAAAGAGGATTTATTCCCTGAATTCGCTGAAATCTGGCCTGACAAGTTCTGCAACGTAACCAACGGTGTTACACCTCGCAGATGGCTGCTTGCCTGCAACCGTGATCTGGCTAAACTGTTTACAGAAACAGTTGGTGAAGACTGGCCACTGAATCTTGACAAACTCAAGGAAGCAACCAAGCTTGCCGATGATGCCAAGTTCCAGAAGAAATTCATGGCTATCAAGCGTGATAACAAGGTTAAACTGGCCAAGGTTATCAAGGATGAACTCGGTATTGAAGTATCTCCGGATGCAATTTTCGATGTTCAGGTTAAACGTCTGCACGAATACAAACGTCAGCAGCTGAACCTCCTGCACATCCTTGCTTTGTACCGCCGTGTTCTGCAGAACCCTAACTATGATATGGTTGATCACGTATTCATTTTCGGTTCCAAGTCAGCTCCTGGCTACCGTATGGCTAAAGATATCATCTATGCTATCAACAAGGTTGGTGAGAAGATTAATCACGATCCACGCGTAGGCAACAAGATCAAGGTTGTATTCCTGCCTAACTACCGTGTAAGTCTTGCTGAAAAGATCATTCCGGCTGCAGATGTTTCACAGCAGATTTCAACTGCAGGTTATGAAGCATCAGGTACTTCCAACATGAAGTTCTCTATGAACGGTGCTATCACCCTCGGTACACTTGACGGTGCAAACATTGAAATTGCAGAAGAAGCAGGCGAAGATAACAACGCTATTTTCGGTCTGACAGTTGATCAGGTTAAGGAACTGAAGAAGAACGGTTACAATCCATGGGATTACTACTACGGTAATGAAGAACTCAAGGCAGTTCTTGACTGGTTGGATACCGATGACTTCACTCCTGGCAAACCTCATGCTCTTTCTTCTATCAAGAATGCTCTGCTCAGCGGCGGTGATACATATCTTGCTCTGGCTGATTTCGCTTCTTACTGCGAAGCTCACAGACGTGTTGATGCAATGTACCGTGATAAGAAGAGATGGGCTCACGCTGCTATCGTGAATGCTACAACCATGGGTAAATTCAACTCAGACAGATCTATCCAGGATTATGTTGATCAGATCTGGAATCTGAAGCCTTGCAAAAATAAATAATCTGCAGGATTTTCAGTAATTTTTTTCGAGGGGGATATTAATCCCCCTTTTTTGATCTCTAAAATTCATCTTTCTGTTTAATACTCTGCCTGCTTCTTATTCTGGTAAACGAATATAGGGAATTAGGACTGTTTATTGATATCGGTTAAAAAAATTTTCATACCAATAATTTAATGTAGATCAGAATTATTTATTAAGACACCATGCCCTTACTCTGGCTGTTTTTTAACTGTATTTGTAGGGATAAGATAGGTAATCCTGGATCTATTCACTACGAAAATTGTTTGAATCAATCCTTATCGAGAAAATGAGAGATATAGCCTGCCGTTTCCGGAAAAAGTTAAGTGTTGATATTTCGGATGAGTTCGATAGATAGTTTATGCTTATATTCTTATCAAAATTAGGATGTTGTCGTTGACGATTAAGTATGTTATGGGATAATGACGGTGATAGAGTCTTTTTGTGCTTCAATCACTTTGTG
>JAEEGK010002915.1_pt1 | contig 42838 bp, 29 predicted proteins | sample 8958771 | NCBI WGS metagenome assembly JAEEGK01 (sample SAMN16246547, study PRJNA631951) | gut metagenome | biome: gut microbiome; feature: rumen; material: SC-attached | host: Bos | place: Iran: Karaj | collected 2018-10
TCGCCTACGGTGAAGGTAATCTTGCCATCGCTCAGGGGAGCATAGGCCTCGGCCTTCTCCTCATAGGTGAGCATATCAACGAACTCATCGCCTCTTGTTACGCATATGAGGCTGCTGTCGGCTATCCATGCGCCGCCCTCTGATGGGCTGACGGTGAGGGTGTAGTAGCCGGCGGGCAGGGTGACGGTCTGGTAGAGGCGGTGGTTCTTCAGCGTGTCGGAAAAGCCGTAGTAGCCGGTGCGGAAGTTGAGGTCGGAGTTCATCGACTTATAGACATGGGCTCCGGTGGTGGACTTCTCACTGACAACGGCGCCCTCGATCTTCCATGTGGAGTTCTCGTCGTCGGTCAGCAGGCCGCGCAGATTGTTGGAGTTGGTGGTAGAGACTGCCTCGCCGTTGTCAAGGAAGGGTGCCTTGTAGTTGGTAAGATAGTCGGCGGTGACATCGCTGGGCTCGTCGCCCTCAAAGTCGAGGGTGAATACGCCGAGGGCTGAGGTCCATGCGTCGCCGTCGGCACCGCTGAAGTCCTTGCGCTCGCCGGTAAATCCGTTGCCTGTGCGGTCTATGATATCGCTGCCGTTCTGATTGAAGTCATAGTAGAGCAGCAGACCGTTGCTGGACTTGGCTGTCTCTATGTCGTCAGCGGCTATGGGCTGGTTGGCATACGACTGGATGGTCTTCTGGTTGAGGGCCTTGCTCCAGATGCGGAACTCGTCGATAAGGCCCTTATAGCGATGCTCGGCAGAGCTGAAGTTGACGTGGCCGGTCCATGCGGGGCAGTTAAGGCCGAGGCGTAGGGACGGCGCGGTGATGAGCTCAGCGTCGCGGTAGAACTTGACATTGCCGGTTGAGAAGGTGACAGCGTAGTGGTGCCACTCATCGATGATGAAGTAGTCGGGATCGGAGGTTACCGACTTGCCGCCAATCTCCACGGTTAGCGAACCGTCGGCATTGGAGGAGGTCTTCACCTTTTCGTCTTCAGTGGTGAAGGAGAGCACTCCGTTGAAGTTGGCGGGGCGCAGCCATGCATCGATGGTGAAGGAGCGTGTGGCGGCAGGGAACGGGGTGGGGATGTTGACGTATTCCTCCTCGCCATAGAATGCCAGGGCGTTGCCCGGGTCGGCATTGCTGACGGCGAAGGCCTTGCGCTGGGTTTTGGCTGTCTGGCCCTGGGCATTGCGTGCCTTGAGGGTCAGGTTGTAGTAGCCGGGGGCCTGCGGGGTGAAGGCGGTGTTCTGGGCGTGGATGGCGTAGTTGCGCTTGCCGCTGACGTGGTTGATTTCCCACTGCCACTCCTCGGGGTCGTAGATGGTCTTGTCCTCAAAGAACACCTTGTCGCCGATGAGGATGGCCGAGGGGCTGACCTCAAAGTCGGGTGCCGGGGCAGAGGCTACGGCGGTGACCTCCTTGGTGACGGAGGACGTGCCGGCGGCATTGGTCACAGTGAGGGTGACGGGGTAGGAGCCTACCTCCAGGAATCGGGCAGAGGCATTGGTGGCGAGCACCTCCTCCATGTCGGCGCCGGGCATGGTCCACTTGTAGGTGGCATTGACGGCGCTGGAGCGATTGACGAAGCTGAAGTATTCGCTGGCGGGCAGGTTGTTCTGGGTAATCTCAAAGTCTGCTACCGGGGCGGGCATCTCGTTGACCTTTACGAAGGTGTTGGCAGATGCCATGGTCTTGCCGCCTTCGTACTCGATGGCTATCTTGACCATGTGGGTGCCGGCCTTGTCGAAGGTGAGATAAGGTGCAGTTTGCTGGCTGACGACATTGCTGTTGTCGCCGTCGATTATCCACTTGATGCTGGTGGCGCAGGCCGGTATGGCTGCGGTGAAGCGTGCTGGGGTGTTGGCATAGATGCTCTCGGTGGGGGCGTTGATCACAATCTTCATGTTGTCGTTGCCCTTGAGGAGGTCGTTGTTGACGAAGGTCTTGACGCTGTCGGCATCGCGGATGATGGCGTGGTGGCCGCGGGCATAGTCGCGGATGCAGAGGTTGCCGTCTCCGTTGGTGAAGGTGTCGCCCTTATAGTAGAGCACGAGGTCGGTTTGCTTGGAGGGGTTGGCTATCTCAGAGTAGCGATTGTTGGCCAGCTCGTCCTCGGTGAGGGCGCGATTCCAGAGGCGTATCTCATCCACCTGGCCATTGATGAGGCCGTTGTTGGGCTCACGGCCAATGGCGAAATCAGCGAAGGCGAGCACGCCGGAGGCCTTGTTGTAGGTGGAGATGCTGCGCTTCACACCATTGATGTAGGCATAGAGCTCATCATGGTCTCTGACGACGGCAATGTGGTTCCACTCGTTGGCCTTGACGGTGGAGCTATAGTTATTGTAGGCACTATAGGCTCCCATACCTGCCCTGACATAGCCGCGTTCGGTAAATGAGCTGTAGAAGTAGGCTGTGTTGCCAAACTGCTGGGCGTAGTCGCCGAGGGAGTAGGGCTTGATCCAATACTCCAGGGTGCCGCCAAGGGAGGCAGCAAAGCCTGCTTCGGTCACTACGGCCATGGTGTTCTTCATCTCGAGTACCACATTGTCGGTGCCGGTGGGCTCAACGGGGAATGTCACGCGGTTGGACTGGTTGGAGACCACGGTGTTCTTGCGGTACTGATAGACTGCTGCCACTCCGTAGGCCTTGTCGCCGCTCTGGGCGGGGGTGTAGGTCAGCACGTTGCCGGCTACGGAGTCAATCACGAAGTCATTATAATATATGTAGTACTTCTTGATGGGCAGCGAGGTAGTGACGGGTTCCTCCCAGGTGAGGGCGCCGTCCTGGATGTCGAGGTTGAGGGGGGCGTTGATCTGCTCGCCGGGAATGATGACGGAGATGCGGTAGAGCTGGTCGGTGCCACCGATGTCGAGCTTCTCAAACTTGAAGGGGAATTCAATGCCGGCCTGGTCGAGCTCATAGTCGATGATGGAGGCATTGTAGAGTCGGCCGGTGCCCTGCCACTCCTCGGGCAGGTTGCGCTGGGTGCGGATGTTGAAGAAGTATTTGATGGGCTTGCGGCGGTCAAACTTCTTGGTGAGGTCGCTGAGGTCGTAGCCAAACTCCATGGGTTCGTAGTGATAGCCGTCAATCCACTTGCCGAGCATCGGCACGAGGGGCGGCTGATAGGTGTTGCGCGTGCCGTCGCCGGCGTACTTGAAGTGGTCGAGCTCTATGGAGTCCTGGCCTGAGGCGCTGGTGGTGTCCTGGGTGGCTGATACGCTGAGGTGGATGGCTGAGCGGCGCGAGAAGGCGAGCTTAGCCTTGAGCATGCGGATGGGCTCATAGTCCTTGCGGATATAGTGGCGGTCAACCGACCAGGGGCTGGTGCGGGCGTTGGTGGTGTAGGCGCGGGCGTAGGGACAATAGATGAAGCCGTTGTTTTGCCAGCCTGCACCCCAGGAGTTGGCGATGATCCATGCGCCTACCTCGTCCTTCTCCTTCTCGCCATAGACTCCGTTTTCATCGAGGTCAAACTCAATGCGGTCGTCGTAGCCCACGATGGTCTGGGCATGGTTGTAGGAGGGGCCCCAGTCTGACATGTAGATCTTGCCTACCACGCCGAGGGCCTTATTGGTGGGGGTGTTGGGTATGGTGCCCGTCACGTAGTCGGTGGCGGCCATGCCAAACCATGCCACGCCGCCGGCGTTGAAGTCGTAGTCGCCATTGTGATTCCAGAGCCAGTTCTTCAGAATCTCGCGGCCCTCTTCGGTCATCACGTTTTGCTCAATGTATGATTCGGTCCAGTCGCGGTTGTGGACGGTGCGGTACCATTTGTCGTAGCCCTGCATCCAGCCGTAGTTGGTATCCTTGCAGTCCTGGCTGCCGTAGTACTTTGAGCAGGTCTGGCCGCCGTAGTCAGCCTCTGAGGGGTTGCCCACTTTTTGCAGCATCTCTGCCTTGCCTGTGCCCTGGTAGTTGTGGGCCAGCAGGAAGTTGAAGTGGGAGGTGAAGCGGTTCTCGGGGTACTGGGCGTCGAGGCCGTAGTAGCAGTTGCGCTCGTAGGTCCATTGGTAGCCGATGTAGCTGGCAGCGTCACACGAGCCGTGGTCCTGATTGAAGATGGGCGGGAAATACTTCAGCAGCGCATTGTTGAGGTGGTCGGGGCGCTTGGCCTGCGGGTCATAGCCCTTCGACTTGGCACCGCCCGGCTGACGCTGCTTCTTGTTTTTCTCAAAAGAAAACTCTTGAGTGTTTTTGGCTGCCTCCTCCCAGCCGTAGGAGAGCTGGGCATAGCCTGCCGTGGCGTAGCACGCCAGCAGGGCGGCAATCAGATAGCTTTTGATTTTCATAAGACTGCTATGTTGTTTAAATATTTTGATTTGCTAATTCTTTAACTTTTTAACTTTTTAACTTTTTAATCTCTCAACTTTCCTATCCCACCTTCACCTTCTTGCCGTTGGCAATGTAGATGCCGGGGGCGAGCTTGATCTGGCGGTTGCCGCTTACATATTCATTGAATACGCACTGGCCGGCAGCGGTGTAGATCTTGAGCTCGATGATGTCGTCGCTAACCACGCGGATGCCGCCGCGTTCGCCGCTGATATTGTCAAGCAGGCCCTTGCCTACGGCGTCGTAGGCGTCCTTCACTCCGTCGGCTTCCTGTGCCTCGGCGCTGATGCGCTCCAGCACAAAGGCCTTGATGTCAACCTCGTAGGATGAGCTGGGGGGCAGGTTGTAGAGGATGCCGAGGCTGATGGGGGTGCCGTCTGCTGCCACGTCAAACTCCACGCTGGTGTTCTTGGAGAGGAACTCGCTTGCCAGGGCGCTCTCTATCTCGCTGTTGTCAACGATGGAGTCGCCGTCGCATACCACGATGCGGCTGAGGTAGGGGCTGAAGTAGCGGCCGCTCTGGATGGAGAAGCGGTAGTGGCCCGGCGTGAGGCTGACGGTCTGCCACAGGCGGCGGTTGAAGAGGTCCATGTCGTAGGTGGACCTTGACTCGCCACACAGCTGGTTGGAGCTGGAAGTGTCGATATAGACTGTCGACCAGTTGTCGCTGGTGAAGGAACTGTTATTGACTTTCTTGGGCGACTTGAATACCCATGTGGACTGGTCGGTGCCGGTCTGCAGCTGACGCGCAGCATTATAGATGTTGGGCATCACCTTGATGTCGTCGTAGATGAACGGAGCCTTGTAGTTGGTCATAAACTGGCCGGTCACGTCCTCCACGTTGATTTTCTTCTCAAAGTCGAGGGTAAACACGCCGGGCTCCATGATCCATGCGTCGCCGTCGGGGCCGAAGTTGAGGCGCTTGGCGTCGAGGTTGTGGCCTGAGCGGTCAATCACGTCGCCGCCGTTCTGGTTGAAGTCATAGTAGAGGCAGAGGTTGCTGAGCTCTGTGGGGTTCTCGATGGGTGCGTTGCATACTACCTGCAGTTGGGTGGCGTTGAGTTCGGTCTTCCATATGCGCATCTCGTCGATGTGGACGTGGAGGGCATTGTCGGTGCGGCCGAAGTAGAACTTGGTGGGCCAGCTGGGCGAGGAGTAGTTGCTGTTGGCGCTGTAGGAGGAGATGAGCTCGCCGTCGCGGTAGAAGCTCAGCTTGCCACGGTTGAAGCTGATGGCGTAGTGGTGCCACTGGTTGAGGATGAAGTAGTCGCTCACCTGATAGTTGCGGCCCTTGTAGGTGACGGTATAGACGCCCTTGTCGGTGCAGTCGGCGGTCATGTTGCCGAAGTCGAAGCCGCCGGTGCCGAAGTAAACCTGGGGATTCATCCACCACTCGATGGTGAAGGATGCCTGGATGGGCAGGAACGGACGGCCGAACTCAAGCTGCTCCTTGCCGCCGCTGAAGTTGAGGCCGTTCTTGGCATCGGCATTGCTTACGCAGATGGCGCGCGACTTGGTCTCGATGTTGCTGCCCACGCTGTTGGTGGTCTGCAGTGATACATCGTAGAATCCCGGTGCCGGCGGCACGAGCGACGAGTACTGGCCGTCCACCTGCAGGTAGCGCTTGCCGTTGCTCAGGGTCCAGATCCAGTTGTCGGGCTTGCCGGTGCTCTTGTCCTCCAGGTAGGTGGTCTCGCCCAGCAGGATGCTGTAGGGATTGACGGCAAAGTCGCTCACCGGCTTGGCGATGTATATCTCCACCTGCTTGCTTAGGGAGGCGGAGCCGCTGCCGTTGGTGGCGGTGAGGGTTACGGTGTAGGTGCCGGGCTCCTCAAAGACGGCATTGGCATTGGTGCTGTACTGGTCGTCCTGGCCCTCTATGGACCATACGTAGGAGCAGTTGGTTGACTTGGTGCGGTTGATGAGGGTGACGGGCTTGGCAGTGGCCTGACGCTCGGTGCTGAGGTCAAACTCGGGCACGGGCATCTGGCCGTCAACCACCTCAAAGGTCTTCTCCACCGTGGCCTCGTTGCCCTCGTTGTCGGTGGCGGTGAGGCTTATGGTGTACTCACCGGCCTTGGCGTAGGTGATGTAGGGCGACTTGGTGGTGTAGCTCTTGGCTTCGGCTCCGGGGGCGCTCCACTTCCAGCTTACCGTGTTGACGGAGGCGCTGCCCTGGAAGAGGGCGGGCTGGCCGGCAAAGAGAGAGTCGGCCATTACGATGGAGAGGGGGAACTTAAAGCTGGAGCCCTTCACCACCTCGCTGTTCTCCTGACTGGTGTATTCGCCGTCGGAGATGTAGCCGTGGTTGTTGCAGGCAAAGTCCTGGAATCTCTGCTCGCCTTCCACCTGGATGGTGTTCATGGGCAGATAGCAGATGAGGTCGCCCTGCGAGGCGGGATCCTTGATGGAGTTGTCCTTGTTGCCGTAGAGTTCTATCTGGGTGCGGGCCTTGCTCCATACGCGGAATTCGTCGATCTCGGCGTCAAGCGGGTTGTCGGGGGTGCCGAACACTATGTCGCCCAGCGCGGGGATGCCGGCTGAGTTGGTGGCGCGGGTGCTGCCCTTCTTCATGCCGTCGACGTAGAGGGTCATGTTGTTGTGGTCAACCACTATGGCCACGTGCTTCCACTTGCCGGCGCTAATGGTCTTGGCGGCGGACGATACGTTCTGCTCGCCGTCCCAGCCTGCCGAAGCCTGGCCGCTGGGGGTGAGCTTGAAGAAGAAGTCGGAGTTCTTCGAGCCGCTCAGGCAGTGGTTGGTCTGGCCCACGCTGGTGGGCTTGATCCAGAATTCTATGGTGCCCTCTTCCAAGGCGTAGGGCACTGCGTTGGGTATCACCAGCGTGCCGTTGCTGACGGTCAGGGTCACGTTGTCACCCTCAGGCGTCTTGATGGGCAGGCGGGCCAGCTCGCTCTTGGCTGACTCCATCTCGTGTTTCTTGTAGGCATAGATGGCCGATACGCAGTAGCTGGCGCTCTCATCGTCGATGGCGTAGCCCTGGGCATTGACGGCGGTGGCCGTCAGCATATTGTTCTTGTAGATATTGTATCTCTTCACCTTCATGCTGGAGGCCTGCGGGGCATCCCACATGAGCTTGCCGTTGGCAATGTAAACGTTGGTCGGCGGGGTCATCGTCTCGCCCGGCACTATCACGCTGATGGTGATGGCGCTGCTCTGGCTCTCGGTCTGGCTGATGGACACGGTGTCGATGTCGAAGGGAATCTCTATGCCGTCCTTGGTCTCCAGCTTATAGTCGAGCACCGAGGCATTGTAGATATGGCCGCTGCCCTTGTTGCCGTGGAACTTCACGGTGAAGAAATACTTCAGCGGCTTGCTCTGGTCGAAGCCGGAGCTCAGCGTGGTCAGGTCGTAGCCAAACTCCATCGGCTCATAGTGGAAGCCGTCGAGCCACTTGCCCAGCATGGGCACCTCGGGGGCACCGCCGCTGCGGTCCTCAGCGCCGTCGCCGGCCTGCTGGAATGAGTACATGGGCAGGGTGAACTGGGCTGTCGTGGCGCTGGTGTCGGCGCTTATGCCCACGTGCAGCGAGATCTCCGAGCGGTGGCTGTAGTCCATCTTGAGCTTGATGGTGCGCTGCGGGATATAGTCCTTGCGGATGTAGGTAACATAGGGCTGCCAGAAGTTGTTGGCAGTCACCTTGCCGATGGTGCCGCCCAGGCGGTAGGGCACATACACCCAGCCGCCGTTCTCCCAGCCCTGGCCCCATGAGTTGGCGATAATCCAGGCGCCGACCTCGTCCTTCTCCTTCTCACCGTAGACGCCGTTTTCGTCGAGGTCAAACTCTATGCGGTCGTCCCATCCGGTGATGGTCAGGGCGTGGTTAATCTCGTTGTCCCAGTTGGTGATATAGTACTTGCCCACGGCACCCGTCTCGTCATTGGCGGGCGTGGAGGCAATCTTGGGATAGCAGCTGTTGGCAGCCACCACCACGTAGGCCAGGCCGCCGCTCTTAAACGAGGTGTCGCCGTTGTGGTTGTACACCCAGCGCTTGATGTCCTGGCGGCCCTGCTCGGTACCGGTGGTGCGCGGCATGGTGTAGAAGCCCTGCGCCCTGTTGAACATGGCGCGGTACCAGCGGTCGTAGCCCTGCATCCAGCCGGCCTCGCGGCTGCGCCAGTCCTGGAATCCGTTGTTGTCAGAGTGCGTGCGGCCGTTATAGTCAATGGAGTTGGGGCAGCCGTTGTGCATCTCGATATCCTCCTTCGAGCTGTTCTGGAAGGTCTGCAGCCAGCCGAAGAACACCGCCATCTGGTTGGCGGGGTTGTAGCCGTCGAGGTCGCGGTAGCTGTTCAGCTCATGGGTGAAGATGTAGCCCGTGAAGCTGGAGCACATGCACGAAGGGCCGCTCTGGTAGAAGTAGGGCGGGAAATGCTTGAACAGAGCATTGTTCCAGTGGTCGGGCAGCTCATCGTCCTCAGCCTCGGCGGAGAAAGCATGCGATTTGGCGCTCCTTACTCCTTTCTCCTTACCACTTACCCCCTGCTGCGGGGCATTGCCGTTCTTCACGCCCAGACGCCAGTCAACGGGCGGCACATTGTCGTAGTCAGGCAGGGCCTTGTAGTCCACCTGAGCACTCATCGGGGCGCAGAGCAGCCCCATTGCTGCCAAAAGGCAGAACTTCCTGATGCTTGTGTAAAATCTTGTCATGATTCCAGTATTATTATTTATTTATCAAATTTTCATAAATTGCCCAATTTTGACACATAAAGGCTTGCAAATATACCTATATATTATAACAGTACCAAAAATCGCACATCAAAAACACATAAAATCCCCATTTCTGATGACTTTTTCGGCAGATTTTTTCGTTATGCTCTTAATAATCCACCTATACCCCATTGCAAATTAATTATGTGTTATTGCAAAGACATTTTCGCCGCAAAAAATCCCAGTTTCCACCATCTCGTATAATCATCCCCATACCTCACGCAAATTTTCTCCCAGTTCCCGAAATTTAACCGCGCACTCCCGAAGCCTAACCGCTTTCTTATGAACCCCAACTGCGTCCTCATGAAGCCTAACCGCTTTCTTATGAACCCCAACTGCGTCCTCATGAAATCCAACTGCTCTCTTATGAACCATACCCGCATCCTCCCGAAGCCTAACCGCTCTCTTATGAACCCCAACTGCGTCCTTATAAAATTTAATCGCGTCCTCCCGCAAAAAATCTCCGTCCTCCCGAAATCTAAAGCTGAGCTCACAAAATTTAATTGCGTGGAGATTTCAATTTCTTAGCTAAGAATCAATGGTGTCTTAACTAAGAAACAATGGTGTCTTAACTAAGAATCAATAGTTTCTTAGTTAAGAAATTGTTGCGTCTTAGCTAAGAAATTGAAATCTTCACGCGTTTAGATTTCATCCGTTCGCAGTAATAATCAGCGCCTGCGCATTAAAAAGCGATTGACTCGCGATTATAATCGCCGAGACCGCAATGAAAATCTGCCCGCTCTGGCATAGACGGCGGCAGACGAGGACTAAAAATCGGCAGAAGACTTTCTTTTTAGGTCAGGTTTGGGGCAAGTAAGAAATTTAATGCTTAACTTTGCGAACAATCAGCATCCTAAAAGGGGAAGATGAGTTCCCCTCTTGCCCCCAAGCCCTCAGTTATTCCCCCTAAAGGCTGAGCATGTGCTCCCGGACTTGGCTAAATCGTGAAATTGTATAATCGTAAAATTGTGAAATCAAAATTACTATAGGCTTAACTTCTCAACTACTTAAATTAAACTATAAATTGTAATTTGTAATTTGTGAAATTGTAAATTAAAAATTATGTTTACCTTCAAGAGAATCCTGTTTTGTGTGAGTGTTATGATTGGTGTGGCCGCCACGGCCGCCACGTGGCAGATGGCCGACGACGGCTCGATAGTGCTGAGCGGCGACAAGCTCGCGGGCTACTCCGACCACGTGGAGATGAGCGGCAAGCGCGTGAGCGTGGTGCTGCGCTATGCCGTGCAGAAGGACGGCTCGCTCACCGTCAACAAGGGGATGGTGTGGCCCATGCTGCGCACCGTGCCCAACAATACCCACGCCTCGCTCATGCGCCGCGTGGCATGGGACCTCATGGACGAGCTGATTATCAATAACTACCGCGCCAGCCACGACCGCGTGGAGCTCATCAGCCTCAAGGGTACGCTCCGCGCCGAGAGCCGATGGGGCGATGCCGCCGTCGTCCGCGAGTGGTTCCCCTCCACCGAGCAGCCCGCGGTGATGGAGCTGCTGACGGTGAAGAATCTCGGCGACAAGGACATGAAGGTCACCATACCTTATTATAATAATGTGTCGTTCACCGACCCCGCCAAGGGCGTGAAGGGCAGCTACGCCGTGCGCTGCGTGGCCCTCAACCCGCAGACCGTCACCCTCCGCAAGGGCGAGAGCGTGGAGTTTCATGCCGCCATTGTGGGCGAGGAGACTGGTAAATTTCAAATTTCAAATTTCAAATTTCAAATAGCCGAGGAGCTCGCCGCCCGCAAGGCCATGGTGGCTGAGCTGCAGGGCAACCTGCAGCTGCAGACCCCCGACGAGGTCATCAACCGCATGTTCGCCTTCTCCAAGGTGAGGGCCTGCGAGAGCATCTACGAGACGGCCGGCGGTCCCATGCACGGCCCCGGCGGCGAGAGCTACTATGCCGCCATCTGGGCCAATGACCAGGCCGAGTATATCAACCCCTATTTCCCCTTCACGGGCTATGCCTACGGCAACGCCTCAGCCCTCAACAGCTATAAGATGTTCGCCCGCTTTATGAACGACGAGATGCGCCCCATCCCTTCGTCCATCATTGCCGAGGGCACCGACATCTGGAATGGCGCCGGCGACCGTGGCGATGCCGCCATGATAGCCTACGGCGCCTCGCGCTACGTGCTGGCTCGCGCCGACCTCGGCGAGGCCCGCGAGCTGTGGCCCCTCATCAAGTGGTGCCTCGACTACTGCAAGCATAAGCTCAACGACGGCGGCGTAGTGGCCAGCAACACCGACGAGCTGGAGGGCCGCTTCCCTGCCGGCGATGCCAACCTCTGCACCTCCAGCCTCTACTACGACGCCTTGCTCTCGGCCTCCTACCTGGCTCCGCTGCTGGGCGAGGCTGCCAAGGGCAAGACCTATGCCGCCGAGGCCAGGCAGATGCGCACCAATATCAACAAGTATTTCGCCGGGCCCATCGAGGGCTTCGACACCTATATCTATTATAAGGGTAACGACGTGCTGCGTTCGTGGATCTGCATCCCCCTCGTGATGGGTATCGACGAGAAGGCCGCAGGCACCCTCGACGCCCTCTTCTCACCGCGCCTCTGGACCGAGAACGGCATGCTCACACAGGCTGGCGACAAGACCTTCTGGGACCGCTCCACCCTCTACGCACTGCGCGGAGCCTTCTATGTCGGCGACACCGAGCGTGCCCTCGACTTCCTACACCGCTACAGCGAGACCCGACTGCTCGGCACCCATGTGCCCTACGCCATTGAGGCGTGGCCCGAGGGCAGCCAGCGCCACCTCTCCGCCGAGAGCGCCCTCTACGGCCGCATCATCACCGAGGGCCTCTTCGGCATACGCCCCACCGGATTCCACTCCTTCACCCTCACGCCCCACCTGCCCGCCGAATGGCCTCAGATGGAGCTGCGCCACATCCGCGCCTTCGGCACCGACTTCAGCATAAAGGTGGAGCGCGCTGCCTCAAACCTCAAGGTCACAATCGACCGCCAGGGTGCAAAGCCCCAGACCTTCACCCTCCGAAACGGACAGACAAAGACGGTGAAACTCTGAACTGAGAATATGATAAATTATAGCAATGATATAGAAGTTGGCACAGATTTGACAATAACTGTTACTCTCATACGCCCCCGGTAGTTTGCTGCAATCTTAAAGGCAGAACGACTTGCAGGCTCTCCCTCTAAGATAGAGGGAGTACCCCGAAGGGGGGAGGGCGTATGAGAGTAACTTCAAGAAGGCCGGGGGGCGTATGATAATGACTGAGAAAATATAGGCGGCGACACACTTGGTGCCGCCGCCTATTTTAATATGTCTGCGCTTCCTTACCAATGCTTGCGCAGCTCCCAGCCAAAGGTGTGGGAGTTACGGTCGGTCATAAACTCTTGCTGCACATTCACATTTAGAGCCTCGTTGTAAAGCCCGACAATCAGAGGGCGCATCTCCTGCCCATAGAAGACGGCCTGCATGTAGAGGTCAGGCTTGGCTGCCTTGTCGCCCGAGACGGTAAACCAGTCCTGCTCGTCATAGGCAAGCGTGTAGATGGCTTTGTCTTGTGGCACAAAGGGAGTCCACTTGCCATAAGTGCGCGACTTTGCTGCCTTACCTTTTGCCGAGCCCATGGCGTTGGCAACAGCGCCGGTAACAATATTGTCGTATTTCTCGGAGAAGGACTTGTCGGAGAAATCTGCTGCCGTGAGGTCTGCATAGAAGTCTTTAAGCAGTTGCTCGCGCTTCTGCTCGGTGCTCTCTACAAAGGACAGAAGTTCTTTTTCGGTAATGAAGGAACGCCCGTCTTTGGCTTTGCAGCAGTTGTGGTATATTATGCCTGCGACATAGTTTCTGAATCCGTTGTTACGCTTCTTGTTGTTAAAAATACCGTACTCCCATTCGCGGGTAAGCGTATAGCCGGAGCCGAGGTCACTGCCGGCTCCCAAGCCGGTCTTGATGCCGAGTCTGGTGTTTTCCACTTCCGCAATGACGGGCTGAAGGTTCTCACCAGTGAGCACCACGCGCAGACTTACGGTGGCGTTGCCCCCCAATGCTTTCACAGAAAACCAGTCATTACCCTCGTATGTTATCTGGCACTTAGCGTTTGCCTCCTGTGGTTTGAAGAGCATCCATCTGTCGAGGCCGCGACTTGTGGCCTTGATGTGGGGAGAGAGGAAAGCGTGATACTCTTTCTCAAAGGTCTGGAGATTAAATCCCTGTGCATTCAGTTGCGTGTAGAAATCATTGAGAATGGTCATTCGCAAATCGACGCTTGCCTTATAGAACTGCTCCAGGTCGCTGCCTATGACAAAGTTGTAGTGGCGGTAGCTGCTTGACACACCCGGATAGCTATCCGAATATCCGTAGTCATGCAGCCGCATCGGCGGCGGATTCTGGTCATAGAGTTGCGAGACACTGCTCGTGTTGATTTCCCTGATGTTCCCATTGCAGGAAGACAAGAGGGCTACAATGCCGATAGAGAGAAAAACAACCTGTTTCATAGCTTTATTGAATTACAATCCAAATCCAGGCGACATGCTCCTGTTAGATTCATAATCCTGCTGAATGAGCAGGTTATAATCTTTATTGCAAATCCCTGTAATTAGAGGATATAGTTTGCGACCATAGAAAACGACTTGTAGGCATAGGGAGTCCGTAGCGGCTTCATCTATCTTGAACCAGTTATTCTTGTCATAAGCAATCTGGCAGTTGTTCTTATCCCTCGGCTCTATAGGCTTCCATATTCCTTTAGACCTGTCTTTATTGTTGGCAGAGTGTATTTCTTTCAAGGCATCTCTTATAGGAACAGACACAGTTTCGTCACATATTTTTTCAAACTTACGATTATTGTCTGCCCCAGGATTTGAAGAAAGTAACGCATACATGTCACGAAGGAATGTTTGCCTTTCTTCAACCAATCTATCTGCCAACAGTAGTATATCCTTCTCCGTTACATAGTTTACCTTCGTCTTAGATGTGCACTGCTTATATACAATGGAAGCAAGAAATTTATTATAGCTTTCGCTGCGCCTATAAGGTGCTTCCGTATAATTTTCCCAATCTCCTTTTATTGCATATCCACGGCCTATGTCAGACCCTAATCCACGGTCCGCGGTAATGCCGAAAGATGGATTCTCTATTTCCGCAACCACCGGTTGCAAATGTTTCCCGGCCAGCAATATTCGCAACCTTACCTCAGTGACATCTCCCTTTGGCCTTACCGAGAACCAATCGTTGCCTTTATAAGAAATCTCATATTTGGTTGCTGTTACATCCAAGCCGGGATATGGCTTAAATATCTGCCAAATACCAAGGGGACTGTTATCCTTAAGACTATACGATTCTGCACTCTCCCTGACTTGTGGAGACATTAGTGCCATATACTCCTTGTTGATCTTGCCCAAATTGAAATTCTGAACACCAAACTGCGAGTAAAATTCGCTCAGCAGCTGGAGGCGCATGGCAATCTTTGAATCGTATAGATGTTCTATGTCATTGTCAGTAACATAATTATACAACTTATACTTTAAGGCTGTGGGACGATATGGAAAGACCTCTACCCCCCGTAAAGGAGAAAAGTAGTCGCGTCCGTCTGTTTTTGCACTGAGAGTGTTGTATTGCAGTTCAGAAAAACTTGAATAACCGACATCAGTCAGCGACCGCGAGCAGGAGCACAACAGAGCTGCAATGCCGAGGGAAAGAAAAACTATCTGTTTCATGGCTGTGTTTCTTATGAGTTTACACATGCAAAAATAAACAAAACTCGTTATTATTAATGAAAAAGCAGGGCCACTTTCTGTAAAATCCTGCTGTTTTTCACCCAATTGGGTCATGTGATATGTAGAAATTGGATTACCTTTGCAATGTGATTTCTTAAAAGATATGGCAGATAAAGAAAGGAACATACGTAACGGACTCTTTTTTTCTAAGGAAGAAAAAGAGAAGGCAGAAACTCGACTTCAGGCATTACAAGAGTTTTGTTATTCGACAAACATATATCTATATGTTATTGACCTTTTTGAAGGAGTAATTGTTTATGCGTCTGATAATCTTCGTTTTCTTTGTGGATTAAGAGAAGGCGAAATCGAAGAAATGGGATATGAGTTCTACACTAAATATATTCCCGAAGAAGATTTGCGTAAAATAGAAGAGCTAAGGAGAGAAACTCAGCAAATAATGTCTGCTTCGCTTTATTCTGTGATCGATCGCTATAGCATGACTTTTAATTTTCATCTTAGAATAGGAGAAAAAGTAAAAATGTTCCAACACAGGTCACAGACCTTTATGTGTACTGAAAATGGATTTTTGTGGATGGTTCTTTGCTCTATTCATCCTACCTATAGAAAAGAAACGGGGGAAGCCATCCTGCGTATTAAGGGAGAGAAAGTATATTACCAATATGATTTCAGTTCTCACAAATGGATGGAGAAAACTATCGTTGAGCTGACGGAAAGGGAAAAAGCAATAGTAGCGCTTTCAGCCCAGGGATATACGGAAGAGGAAATTGCGGCTAAACTTTTTAAGTCGCACAATTCAATAAAAACGAGCAAAAGGATTCTTTTCCGCAAACTGGGAGTGACCAGTATCGCCGAGGCTCTGATGTATAGCCTCAATAATCATTTATTGTAAAACAACGTTTCGATTAAACCATAGACAGAAAGTTTGCTTTTTGTTCTGGCGAAGAAACGTGATTGCTAAGAAAGCAACTGTCTATCCCTGTATTAGTGGACGGGCTTCCTCCATGAGTGAGAAGAGCTCGTCGGCTGTCTCGGCGCGCAGCATGGCTATGCGGCGCTCGCGGAAATTGGGGATGCCCTTGAAGATGGGACTATTGGCTATGTGACGGCGCGAGTGGAGGATACCGCGGTGCTCGCGGTCGCGCTCGTCGGCAGCCTTGGGGGCGCGGACATGGCTGATGCTGGTGAGCACCTGCTGCTTGAGGGCGTCGAGCTTCCAGTCGGTTGACATCTGAGGGTGGGGACTGCTGATGATGCCCGTGGTGTCGATGGGGGTGTCGGGGAAGAGGGCATCGTGTATCTCCTTGAATATCCAGGGACGGCCGAAGGTGGCACGCCCCACCATGATGGCATCGACGCCGAGGCTGTCGAAGGCTTCCACAGCTTTCTCGGCACTGTCGATGTCGCCGTTGCCGATGATGGGTATATGGATGCGCGGATTGCGCTTGACCTGGGCGATGGGCTCCCAGTTGGCATTGCCGGTATACATCTGGCTGCGGGTGCGGCCATGTATGGTGAGGGCCTGAATGCCCTGGTCTTGCAGCTGCTCGGCCAGGTCGCCGATGATGATGTTGTTGCAGTCCCAGCCGAGGCGCGTCTTGGCGGTGACGGGCACATCGACGGCCTCCACCACGCGGCGCGCAATCTCCAGCATCAGCGGGATGTCGCGCAGCAGGCCGGCACCGGCACCCTTGACGGCCACGCGCTTGACGGGACACCCAAAGTTGAGGTCGAGCACATCGGGATGGGCGGTGTCAACGACTATGCGGGCGGCTTCGGCCATGGCGTCGGGATATTTGCCGTAAATCTGTATGGCCACGGGGCGCTCCTCGGGGCTGACGGTGAGCTTCTGGAGCGTGCTGTTGACATTGCGCACCAGGGCGTCACTGCTGACGAACTCGCTATAGACCATGCTGGCTCCCATCTGCCTGCACAGCAGTCGGAAGCCAATATCCGTCACGTCCTCCATGGGGGCAAGGAGCACGGGGCGTGGGCCGAGGTCAAGGGAACCTATTTTCATAGTCGCAAAGCCGCAAAGTCACATAGTCGCAAAGTCGCAAAGCCGCAAAGTCACATAGTCGCAAAGCTGCAAAGTCACATAGTCGCAAAGCCGCTGAACGCCAACCTTTTATTTCATACTGTTCAGCCACTCTTGGGCCTGGGGGTCGCCGAGCTCATAGGCGCGCTGCAGGTTTTGGCGCGCCTCGGCCTTGTGGCCCAGCTCACTCTGGGAGATGCCGATGAGCTTGTAGGAGTCTGGGTCGTTGGGATCGACTTTCTGTGCCTGGGTGGCCGTGTAGATGGCTTCCTCAAAATGGCCGGTGCGGGTCTCGATGAGGGCTTTCTCTATAAGATAGACATACTCGTTGGGCTTGATGGCCAGGGCTTTCTCGATGTCGTTGAGCGCCTGGGGGTAGAGGCGAGCCTTTAGCTCGACCTGCTCCTTGTTATAGAAAAAGACATCGCTGAGCACGTTGCTGCCCACGAGCGACTCATACTCCTGATAGCCGAGGGCGGCCTCCTTGTAGTAGCCGTAGCGGTTGTGCTGGTTGGCGCGGAAGAGTATGTAGGGCGCGGCATCGGGCTGCAATGGGCGCTTGAAGCGCATCACTGCGCTGTCGAGCAGGGCAAGCACCTGAGTGCTGTCGCCGCCGTCCATCTCAAGGGCGCGCGACTGGCAGAAGAGGTTCTCTGACGAGCGGAAGCGCGTGGCATTGATTTCGGCGTAGGTGTCGTAAGCCTCGCGGTAGCGCTTGAGGGCGTAGAGACACTTGCCTTTCTGCATGAGGTAGAGGGGCGTGGCGTTGAGGGCGTAGGCCTGTTCGGTCTCGCTGAGAGCGCGGTTGAGGTCCCAGTCCTTGTACTGGATGTAGGACTTGCGCTGGCAGAGATTGTAGATGGCTACGCTCATGGCGTGGTGTATGTCGGCCTTGTCTTCGCAGGCCTCGAGGGCCTGGGCGTAGTCGCGCTCTGCAAGGGCATACTGGCTGGTGGCCGTATAGTAGGTGGCGCGCTCAGTATAGCCGAAGAAATTATCGGGAAATTTCTCGATGAAATCGCCCAAATTGGTGAGATAGGAGAGGGTGTCCTCTGTATTCTTGGTGAGCAGGTAGAGGTAGCTGGCGGCCTGCTCGCGCTCGGCGGGCAGCTGCTTGGGGATATAGATGGATTGCAGCGAGGGGTCGGCAGCCGACATGGTGCCAATCTGGAGGGCCTGAGTGAACTCGATGCCGATGGCGAAGGTTTTGTCAGCCTCCTTGTCGGGGCTGCGCTGGATGACGCCTACCACTTGGCCGCTCTGGTTGAGCAGCGGGCATCCGATTAGAGTTTTGTCGGCGGAGCGGAGGATGGTGTAGTAGGTGAGGCCGCCATGCTCGGTGGCTTCATCGATGGTGACCTCGGTAGCCTGGGCCTTGCCCTTGCCGGTAGGCTGCACAATGGTTGCCCTGCTGCCTACGGTCAGCTTCTGGTTTGCCATGGTCAGCGGCGGTATGGAAGCCTTTTCTATGGTGAAGCGTGCCACGTCGTAGAGGTCGTTGGCTCCGGTAATGCGGTGGGCGAGGGTGGTCTTGCCCTTGCTGTCGGCTACGGTGGCCTTGCTGGCATTCTTGAGGATGCTGTAGGGACTTACAATCTCAATGCCTTCACCTATGGTCAAGGCAAAGCCTGTGCTTTCGCCAATGCTGCTGCCGTCTGCCTTGGCTGTCGTTATCTTCACCAGCGAGGGGGCGACCTTCTTGTCCAGCTGGCCGAAGGCCTGGCAGGAGAGCATAATAATTATAATAAGGAGTAGGCTAATCTTGCGTGTCATATTTTATTTTAATAGTGTTTTGGCGTTTGATATGGCGGCTTCGCTCACATCTGATCCTGAAAGCATCTTGGCAATCTCGTGGATGCGCTGATCGGGATTGAGCTGCTCAATGTAGGTGTGGGCTCCGAGTACGGTGTCCTCCTTAAAGACGCGATAGTGATGGTACCCACGCGCGGCTATCTGCGGATTATGGGTAATGCAGATGACCTGAGAGGTAGTGTGGTCTGCGGCATTGCATATCCCTTCCATGGCGGAGCCCATCTCGTCGGCAATGCGACCGGAGACGCCAGTGTCAATCTCGTCGAATATGATGGTGGGCAGCTGCCTATGGGTAGCCAGCATAGCCTTGAGCGACAGCATCACTCTGGCGATCTCGCCGCCTGAGGCAATCTTCTCCAGGCTGCGCGGCGGGGTGCTCTTGTTGGAACTGAAGAGGAAGCATACTTTCTCCTGGCCGAAGGGTGCGAGCTCGTCAAGGGGAGTGAGTTGTACGAGGAAACTGATGTTGGGAAGTCCCAGTGGCTTGAGACGGGTGATAAGCTCCTGCTCTATCCTGGCAGCGGCTTGCTTGCGGGCAGCGGTGAGCTGGGCGGCTGTGGAGAGGGCTTTGGTGTACAGCTCTTTGCAAAGCTGCTGCTTCTCATGCACGATGTCATCGTGATTGACGATGCTGTTAAGCTTGTCGGCAAGCTCGACCTGAAGTTGCAGAAGTTCGCCGGTGGTTGCCTTATGGTATTTCTTCTGCAGGGAGTAGATAGTGTCTAGTCGCTGATTGACTTCCTCCAGTCGCTGAGGGTCGAAGTTTATATCGTTGGCCGCGATGGTGCTGTCGATATCGTCCAGCTCTATGGAGCAGCTGTCCAGGCGCTCTGACAGTTGTGCTGCAGGTTGGAATACATTGGCTATCTTGCCAATGGTGCGGCCGGCGGCATGGATTTTTTCAGTAATGTCAGACAGGAGATTTTGTGCATCAAAGATGGCCTGCTTGATATTCTCTGCGTTTTCGAGAACCAGCAGTTCCTCCTCAAGTTCTTCCTGCTCTCCTTCGGCAAGATTGGCACTTTGCAGCTCTTTGTGCTGAAACTGAATAAAGTCGAGGGCTTCGCGGTTCTGCTCGGCTTCCTGCTCCAGTTGCTGCAGCTCGCGTGAGACAGATAGATATTGTCTGTAGTCTGCTTGGTATTTTTCAAGGATGTCGTCGTCGCCAGCGACAGAATCAAGCACATCCATCTGAAAATCGGCATTGTTGAGCAGGAGGGTCTGATGCTGGGAGTGCACATCTACGAGCAGGGTGCTCAGCTCTCTGACCTGATTGAGCGAAACGGGCGTGTCGTTGATGAAGGCGCGGCTCTTGCCAGTGTCGGTCAGCTCGCGGCGAATGGTGCACTCATTGTCGTAGTAGTCCAGGTCATGCTCTTCAAAGAAAGATGCCGCCTTTTCGTCCAATTGACTGAAGGTGGCCTCTACTATGCATCGCTTGGCAGAGGGTGCAATTGATGTGCTGTCGGCTCTGTTGCCAAGCAAAATCGACAAGGCGCCGAGGATAATGCTCTTGCCGGCACCGGTCTCGCCAGTGATAACAGAAAACCCCGATTGAAAATCAATGTCAAGATTTTCTATCAGGGCGTAGTTCTGTATATATAGTTTACTGAGCATAGGCTGCTTATGGCGTGGTGAGCGGGATGCTATTTCAGCAGTTGCTTCCAGTAGGCTGATTGCGATGCATTAAGTTTCACCAGGAGGTCATAGATTGGCTGCTTGGTACTTTCCGTACCTTGACCGCGGTAGATGCCTACCAGTTCGTCGCGCTTATACTCAGTGAAAAGCTGCGGCCAGAAACTGAGAGGCTTGCCGTCGCGAGCCTCCTTGAGCAGATTGATTGACTCGGTTATGGCGGTGCGGGCGAGGTCAGGATTTTCAGTCATATTGTCGAGACCTTCGCGATGGTATTTGTATTGCAGTTGTCGGAAAGAAACAAATTTTTCTTCCAGATAGTCATTGATGAGGGCAAAGCGGTTGCTGGAGTCGTCAAAGGATTTCCAACCCTTGACATTGAAATTCTGAGAATTGTTAACAACAGCCATTGCCTTGTCCAGAATCTCGGTGCCACCGAGAGGAGCCATCGTGTCGAGGTCTATTCCGATTATAAAGTAGGCATAGAAGGCCAACAGGGCGGTGAGGGAGTTCTGAACATTCTCATCACTGAACTCCAGCTGGTCGAATTCGTGGAAGTTAAAGTTGAAGTCTTTGTCCTTGCGGCTGAAGGTGATAGTGTTGTAGGTGGAACCGTAGACGGGGCGCTGGATGCTGATGTATCCTTCGCCGGAGGCCAATCCTGTGTCGCTGTTGTATTTGCTGAGAATAATGGTGAAACCGCACTTGATGCGCTCGTTGTTGTTGAATTGGAGGTTGGTCCAGTGGCGCTCGTTGAGGAATGCAGTGATTGATTCCTTGAGATTGTCGAAGACATTCTTATTGGTACCGTCAATGCGCGATGTATTGATTTCCACTGTGGCATTAAGCTCCTGTGCGGTAGTGTGGCTGAAGGGGAGCAATGTCATTATAAGGATGAATATCTTCGAGAAGCTTCTCATGGCGGTGATTGTTTCGTTAAGCTTACTTCCAGAGCTCTTGTAGCTCTGTCACAATATCAGCAGCCACTTCAGTCTTGGATTTGAGGGGGAATACCTTTACCTGTCCACTGCGGCTAATGATACTGACTTTATTGGTGTCGTAGTTGAAGCCGGCACCCTTGTCGCGAAGTGAATTAAGCACGATAAAATCGAGATTTTTCTTTTCAAGTTTGTGCTCGGCATTGGTCTGCTCGTTGTCGGTCTCAAGGGCAAAGCCCACAAGTTTCTGGGTTGCGGTCTTCATTTGTCCCAGTGCAGCGGCAATATCGTGGGTAGGCTTAAGCACGAGTGTCTGCTCACCTTTTTCGCGTTTGATTTTTGAGTCAGCCTTTGTGTCGGGGGTGAAATCAGCTACTGCAGCACTGAGGATGGCAGCATCGCAGGAGGGGAATTTTTCCGTGGCATGACGATACATTTCTTCAGCACTCTCCACATTGGTTACGTTGATGAGGGGGTGGTTGATGCAGAGGTGGGTGGGGCCGCTGATGAGCTCTACGTTGGCACCGCGTTCAGCGCACTCTCGTGCTATGGCATAGCCCATTTTGCCACTGGAGTAATTACCTATAAAACGTACGGGGTCAATCTTCTCGTAAGTGGGGCCTGCGGTAATCAAAACGGTTTTTCCTGTCAATGGTCGACCTGCATTGAAAAAATCCTCAAGCACTCGGAAAATTTGCTCCGGTTCTTCCATGCGCCCTTTGCCAACGAGGTGACTGGCCAACTCGCCTTCGGCAGGCTCAATAATGATGTTGCCGTAGGAGCGGAGGGTGCTGAGGTTATGTTGCGTGGAAGGGTGGGTAAACATGTCGAGGTCCATAGCTGGTGCCACAAACACAGGAGCCTTCATGGAGAGGTAGGTGGTGATGAGCATGTTGTCAGCTACGCCATTGGCCATTTTGCCGATGGTGCTGGCCGTGGCTGGGGCGACAATCATGGCGTCGGCCCACAGGCCGAGGTCTACATGGCTATGCCAACTGCCATCGCGTTGGGCAAAGAATTCACTGATCACAGGCTTGGAGGTGAGGGCCGAGAGTGTGACGGGTGTGATAAACTCTTTGCCGGCGGGGGTGATTACAACCTGCACTTCGGCACCGGCCTTAATAAGCAGGCGAATCAGTGTGCAGGCTTTGTAGGCTGCGATGCTGCCTGTTATGCCCAGAACTATATGTTTGCCACAAAGACTCATAAATGTTTGTGTAACAATGGTGGCTATTTAACTTGCGAAACTAGGAAAAGAGGGTGTTGTCTTTCCCTTTGGCGGAGTTGTTCTTTGCGATGTTGCTGGCATCGAGCTTAAGCTTGGTTAGCACTTTCTTAGTGCTTTCTGCAAAGTCTCCCTGCATGATCCATCCAAAATAACCGAGGTCCTTCTGCAAGACTTCGTTAACGCGCATCCCTTTGTACTTGCCAAAGTTAAAGACTATCTCGTTTTGGTCATCGTAGACGAGTCTGCCGGCAAGGTCGGCATTGCGATTGTTGCGTGAGAATTCTGCCAGCCATGCGATGTCGTTCTTCAGGTCGTCGCCGTAGTGGTCTAGCTGTGCCTGCAGCACCTCATAGGTGGCTCTTGTGTCGTTGGCAGCTGCATGCGCTCCCTCCAGGTCTTTGTGACAGTAGAATTTGTAGGCAGCAACCAGGGTGCGCTGCTCCATTTTGTGGAAAATGGTCTGCACGTCAACGAAGCGGGCATTGCTGAGGTCAAAGGATACTCCAGCCCTAATCATTTCTTCCGCCAGCAGGGGCAGGTCGAAATGGTTGGAGTTGAAACCGGCATAGTCACAACCCTTGAATTTGTTGGCCAGCGTCTGAGCCACGTCCTTGAAAGTAGGGCAGTTCTTCACGTCGTCATCGTAGATGCCGTGAACTTTGGAGGCCTCCTCGGGAATGTGGATGCCGGGATTGATGCGAAGTGTCTCGGAGTGTTCGTTGCCGTTGGGTTCAACGATTATATAGGAAATCTCCACGATGCGGTCGTGGGTGATACTCACTCCTGTCGTCTCGAGGTCAAAAATGACCAGCGGCTTGCTAAGGTTTAGTTTCATCAGTTGGTGATAAGCAGCGGCATGAGCAGCATAAGGATATTAAATTTCTCTTCCTGCTTTGAGGGCAAGATCAGGCCTGCGCGGCTGGGGTCGGATAGCTGGATTATTACCTCTTCGGTATTGAGGCGGCCAAGCAGGTCCATTAGGAAGTTGCCTTGGAATCCAATCTTGATGGGCATGCCCTCATACTGGCAGATAATGTGCTCTTCTGCCGATTGTGCATAGTTGTTGTTCTCGGCAGTAAGGGTGAGCTTGTCTGCTTCAAACTGCATCTTTACGAGGCAGGTGGCATGGTCAGCTCCCACCATAACGCGGCGCAGGGCACCGATGATACCCTCGCGGTCGAGGGTGGCTATGCGGTCGTTGTTCTGAGGTATTACCTTCTTGTAGTTGGGGTAGGCCTCGGTGATAAGGCGGCAGTGCATCACGTAGTCACCCATGTCAAAGGTGGCATTTCCCTCTGCATAGGTGCTGATCTTGATGTCGGTAAGGGCCTTGTCAACAACGGCACGTATGATGTTTACAGGCTTCTGCGGCAGGATGAAACTGGCTGTAACGTTGTTGGTGTCGCAGGTGATGAGTGAGCGAACCAGCTTGCGGCCGTCGCTGGCCACGATGGCAAATTCGCCCGGGGTGATGTCGAAGAAGATGCCCTGCATGGCTATGCGTGCATCATCGCTGGCTGTGGCAACTACGGCGTTGGCCAGGCCAAGGCTCAGAGCGCTAGCCTCTACGGGGAAGGTGCTGGTCTCGTTCTCCTGAGCCTTGAGCTGCGGGAATTCGTCAGCATTCTCTCCTTGGAATACCATGTGTCCGTTCAGATACCTTAAGTCGATCTGAAGGGTGGAAGTGTTGACGTCAAGGGTGATGGGCTGCTCGGGAATGACCTTCAGGATGTCGAGGATACGCTTGGCATTGACGGCGAAGCTGCTGTCGCCGCCCGACTCCACGAGCTGCAGACTGCTGGTGAGGGTGATTTCCTTGTCGGTGGCGCGCATGTTGAGGGTGGAGTCCTTTATCTCAAACAGCACGCATGAAAGGATTGGAACTGTGTTCTTTGCAAGGATGACCTTGTCTAAATTCTGCAGATGGCTATAAAGCTCTGCGCTGTTGACTGTGTATCTCATAATATAGTTTGTTTTTTCTCTGCTACAAAGGTACGCCTTTTTTTTCAAACTCCTTATATAAATAAGGAAAAATATTTTTTTGTGGTCATAAAGCCTGTTTCATCGGGGCATGAAAACTTTGTTTTGTGTCATGTTCAACAAAAAAAGTACGTTCTTTCCGTTGCAGTTAAGATAAAAAGTAGTATCTTCGCAGCATAAAAATTAAATAATAATTGTTTAAGGTATGCAAATAGAAATAGAAGGTACTATTACCAAAGTTTTAGAGTTGCGCACGGGCACTAGCTCGCGCACGGGCAACGCCTGGCAGCGCCAGGATTATGTGATAGAGACTCCTGGGCAGTATCCCAGGCGATGCCTCTTCACCGTTGCCGACGGCAATATTGCCATGTTTAATCTCCAGGTGGGTCAGAGGGTGCGCGTAACCCTCTCAATAGATGCCCATGAGTATCAGGATCGTTGGTACAACGATTTCCGGGCCATCAGTGCAGTGTCGGCTGATGCTGCGCAGTCTGCTCAGTCGGGCCCCGCTCAGCAGGGAATGCCGCCAATAGGTGCGCCGCTGCCGCCTCCCGCTGAGCCTCAGGCCTCTGGTGATGACAATGCCCTTCCTTGGGAGAAGCAGTAAAATTCCATATTCCTAAACTACTAATCAAAATACAGATATGCCAACTATTCAAGGAAAAATAATCAGGACATTCGAGCCGCGCTCCGGTCAGAATGATCGTGGCTCATGGATGGCGCAGGACTTCCTGCTTGAATCCTATGATCAGCCATACCCCCGTCGTTGCCTCTTCTCTGTGTGGGGTGCCGACCGTTTGCAGCAGTTTAATATCAAGGAAGGTGATGACCTTGCCGTGGATATAGACCTTGACGCCCGTGAATTCAACGGCCGCTATTACAACTCTGTTCGTGCATGGCGTGTGGTTCGCATCACTCCTCCCCAGCCGCAGACTGACGTGGCTGCCGGTGGGCAGGTGGGTATCGGCCAGCCCCTGCCACCATCTGCGCCCGTGGCCGGTGAGGCTCTTGCTGCTTCAGCGGCTGTTGTTACCGTACCTCCTCCAACAGATCCGTTGATGGCAGGCGGTGAAACCGAAGATCTTCCCTTCTGACATTGTTGAGAGAAAAGGCGAAGAAGATATTTCTGACAATAATCCCCGACTGGCAGGAAATGCGAGTCGGGGATTATCGTCTTTTTTGTTTAGCACCGGGTGCTATGCCTGTTTTATGTCGGCAGCATCTAGTGCCTGACGTATGTCAGCCAGCAGGTCATCGATGTCCTCTAATCCTACGCTTAGGCGGATGAGGTCGGGGGCTATGCCGGCTTCGCGCAGCTGCTCATCGCTAAGCTGGCGGTGAGTGTGGCTTGCGGGGTGGAGCACACATGTCTTGGCATCGGCTACGTGTGTAACGATGCTGATCAGCTTGAGCGAATCCATGAAGCGAATGGCCTCCTCACGGCTTCCCTTGAGGCCGAAGGCTATTACGCCGCATCCGCCGTGGGGCAGATATTTTTGTGCCAGCGGATAGTATTTGTTGTCGGGCAGTCCGGCGAAATTAATCCATCCTACTCGGGGATCATCGTGAAGAAACTCGGCAATGCGCTGGGCATTCTCACAGTGGCGCTGCATTCTTACGTGGAGTGACTCGAGTCCCATGTTTAGGAGGAAGGCGTTCTGTGGGCTCTGTATGGAACCGAGGTCGCGCATCAGCTGGGCAGTGGCCTTGGTTATGTAGGCCATCTTGCCGAAGGCGGTGGCATAGGTAAGTCCGTGGTAGCTTTCGTCGGGGGTGCAGAGGCCGGGGAATTTGTCGGCATGGGCCATCCAGTCGAAGTTGCCGCTGTCCACTAGGCATCCTCCCACTGCTGTGCCATGGCCGTCCATATATTTGGTGGTGCTGTGGGTAACGATGTCGGCTCCCCATTCAAAGGGGCGGCAGTTGACGGGCGTGGCAAACGTGTTGTCCACAATGAGGGGCACGCCGTGGCTGTGTGCAATCTTGGCAAAACGCTCAATGTCGAATACGTTGCCGCCGGGGTTGGAGATGGTCTCTCCGAAGACGCACTTGGTGTTGGGGCGGAAGGCAGCCTTGATCTCCTCGTCGGTGGCGTCGGGATTGACGAAAGTGCACTCTATGCCCAGTTTGGGCAGGGTTACTCCGAAGAGGTTGTAGGTGCCACCGTAGATGGTGTTGGCTGAGACTATGTGGCCTCCTGCCTCGCAGATATTGAATACAGCAAAGAAGTTTGCGGCCTGACCGCTGCTGGTTAGCATGGCAGCAACACCGCCCTCCATCTGGGCAATTTTCATTGCCACGGCGTCGTTGGTCGGGTTGGCGAGGCGGGTGTAAAAATAGCCGCTGTCTTTAAGGTCAAACAGGCGGGCCATTTGGTCGCTGTCGTCATATTTGAATGTTGTACTTTGGTAGATGGGCACTTGGCGAGGCTCGCCGTTTTTGGGTTGCCAGCCGCCTTGCACGCAGATGGTGCCGGGTTTGTTCTTTTTCATTATCGTTGGTATAAAATAAGGAGTCCCCGGAGTACTCTAGGTTCTCCGAGAGCTCCCTATAGAACAGAGTATTATCTTATTTGAGTATTCTTGCCGGCAGTTTCTCCAGCATGTCGCGTGTCATGCCGTCGAGGTCATAGACAGGCTTCCAGTCCCACTCGTTGCGTGCGCAGGAGTCGTCCATGCAGTCGGGCCATGAGTCGGCGATGCTCTGCTTCAGCGGGTCAACGTCATATACCATCTCGAAATCGGGCTTGTATTTCTTGATTGAGGCATAGATAGTCTCGGGTGCAAAGCTCATCGATGCGATGTTGAAGGCGTTGCGGTGGATCAGGCGGTTGGGGTCAGCCTCCATGATGTCAATGGCGGCCTTCAGGGCGTCGGGCATATAGATCATGTCCATGAGAGTTCCCTCCTTGATGGGGCAGGTAAACTTCTCCCCGCGTACTGCGTAGTAGTAGATGTCAACGGCATAGTCGGTGGTGCCGCCGCCCGGAGGAGTTACGTTGGATATTACGCCAGGGAATCGTACGGCCCTTGTATCAACGCCATATTTCAGGAAGTAGTAGTCTGACAGCAGCTCAGTGGTGACCTTGGTTACACCGTACATGGTGCTTGGACGCTGGATGGTGTCCTGCGGAGTCATTACGTGGGGAGTGCTGGGGCCGAAGGAGCCAATGGAGCTCGGGGTGAAGACGGCGCATCCGTTTTCGCGCGCAACTTCAAGCACGTTCCACAGTCCGTCGATGCCAATCTTCCATGCCAGTTTGGGCTTGCCCTCGGCTACTACGGAGAGCAGGGCGGCAAGGTTGTAGATGGTGTCGATGCCGTACTTCTTGACCACTGCGCCGATGGCAGGGGCGTCAGTGACATCGCATACTTCGGCGGGACCGCTTTCCAGGAGTTCGCCCTTGGGCTCTGCACCAATGATGTAACCTGCCACTACATTCTGGCCGCCGTAGATACTGCGGAGCGTCATCGTAAGCTCAGAGCCTATCTGGCCGGTGGCGCCGATAATAAGGATTTTTTTCATTTTATTGTGTGTTTATAAGGTTTTGTTGTTTATCATTGTGACTGCAAATGTAATGTTTTTTTATGATGAGTAAGTGATAAGTGGTAAGGAAAAAAACAAAAACTGCTGTTTGTAAGCATATTTAGTAAACAATGTCTGCAGTCAGGGCGTTGTGGTCTGACAGGTATCGGCCTTCGCCAAGGGAGCCGTCGTAATTGGTGAATTTCTTTACATTGATCTGCGATGAGAGGAAGATATAGTCAATCTTGGTGCGGTTGTCCTGTGGCAGTTGGCCGAAGCCGTGGAAAGTATAATCGGGCCCTTTCTTTCGCTTGGCCGTTTTGTAGGCATCCTGCATGGGGAAGATGGCTGTGGCGAACTTGGCATAGGCGGTGCTGTTGTCATCGCTGTTCATGTCGCCGGTAACTACTACGGGCAGCTCATTGTTCATGCGGCTTAGGCGCTCCTTGATCAGTGCTGCGCCATTGGCGCGTGCCTCCTCGCTAATATGGTCGAGGTGGGTGTTGAGCACAATTATGCTCTTCATCGTGGTCTTTTCTTGCAGTATGGCCCATGTGGCAATGCGGCGGCACGCTGCGCCCCATCCATAGGAGGGCTCTGCTGGCGTGGGGGAGAGCCAGAAGGTGCCGCTGCGTAGCAGGTTGAAGCGCTCCTTGCGGTAGAAGATGGGGTTGTATTCGCCTTTTTGCTTGCCGTCGTCGCGAGCCACTCCCACGTAGCTGTAGTCGTCCATCATGCTGCAGAGATCGGTGAGCTGCCTTTGCTGCACCTCCTGCATGCCGACAATGTCAGACTTGCTCTTGTTGACAAATTCGGCCACGGGTTGGTAGCGCAGCTCCCAGTTGTTGCGCCCGTCCACCCTGGTCTCGGTGCGGATGTTGAAGGTCATTATCCGTGCCGTTATGGGCTTTTGCCTCTGGGCCATGGCGGTGGCCAGGCAAGCCATGGCGGCTATGTATGTGATTAGTGTTCTTTTCATTCTACTTCATATATTTCGCCGGATTCGTTGCGTTGGCGCTTCCATCGGTTGTGGCTCCACAGCCATCGGTAGGGCTCGTGCTTGATATCGTCCTCCAGCATCTTCATGTAGTGGCGGGTGAGCTCATGTTCTCCATACTTGCTCACGTCATCGGTGATTTTAATCATTTCGCAGTGGTAGTAGCCACGCTTAATGCGGTGGACTTTGGAGTAGTATACCGAGGCTCCCACCTTCTTGGCTATGCGCTCGGCGCCGGTGAACACTGGCGTATCCTGATGCAGGAAGTCCATCCACAGGTGGATGTTGCCGCGCTTGGGAGCCTGGTCGGAGACGAAACCGATGAGCTTTTTCTGCCCCGACTGCTTGAAGGCCATGATGCGGCGCAGGGCGTCCTTTTTGTTGATGTTCTCGCCGCCGTAGCGTGAGCGTATGGTATAGAACAGGCGGTCCATCGTATCGCTGTGCAGCTTGGTGTAAAGCTGTGAGCAGCCTGCACCCTCGGGCAACCACCAGTTCAGCGAGGCGATGAACTCCCAGTTGCAGAAGTGGCCGAGGTAGAGGATGACAAACTGGTTCTTTTCAAACGACTTGGCTACGTTCTCCATGCCTCCAAATGTCATGCGCCTCATCATGTTTTCCTTCTTGATGCTCAGGGACTTGATGTTCTCCACGAAGTAGTCGCAGAAGAAGCGGTAGAACTTGCGCTCAATGTGCTTAATCTCCTTGAGGCTCTTCTCGGGGAAGCTGTTGACGAGGTTCTTCCTTACCACCTTGCGCCTATACCTTATTATATAATATATAAGGGGGAACAACATGTCGGAGAAGAAATAGTGTACCCTCAGAGGCAGCAGCGAGAGGAGGTAGAATATGGAGTATAGTATTTTGTATTTCATCGAGCGTCGCTTATTGGTCAGTATCTGATAGTTGTTAGCTTCCAGGTCTTTAATTCTCTATTTGTCAGCATGCCTTATCATCTTCATTGCGGTGTTGATGATGTCCTGCGGCATTATGCCGCTGAGGCAGCGATAGTCGCCGCGCAGGCATTTCTTGTTGCCGAAGATGGAGCATGGGCGGCAGTCCATCTGCAGCTGCACCTGTGTGCTGCCTTCCACCTGCATTCCGCTGAAGCCTGCTAGGGGGTGGGTGGCTCCCCATATGGAGAGGGTCTTGGTGCCAGCCAGGGCGCTGAGGTGCATGTTGGCAGAGTCCATGGTAATCATCAGGTCCATGTTGTTCATCAGGCGCAGCTCCTTGGTCAGGTTGCTCTTGCCGATGAGTGAGGTGACATTGCCGTGGGCTGCCTCCATCTGCTCGCACCATTCCCGCTCGGTGTTGCCGCTGCCGAAGAGGAAGATGCGCACTCCCTGCAGCCCTTCTATCACCTGCTCCATCAGCTCGAGCGGGTAGATCTTGCCCTCGTGGGCGGCAAAGGGGGCTATGCCCACCCAGAGGTCGCTGCCTTTGGCGCCGGTGATGTCGGTCAGGTCGGCGATGTCGGCCTTGGCATTGCCAAACATGCGGTAGGGCTTCAGCTCAATGGGGAAGCCGGCGGCCTCCAGCACCAGTGCGTAGCGCTCCGGCGAGGGGGTGAGCGGCCTCAGCACCTTGTCCTTCTGTCGGGTGATTGCCCTGCGCTCTTTGCGCCCTTTGTCGATGACGGCCACCTTGTGCCGTGCCTTGCGGAAGAAGAAGCGTATGACCTTGCTGCGCAGCACGTCGTGCCAATCCACCAGCACGTCGTAGTCTTCCTTCAGCAGTTCGCGGCTCAGGCGTCTCAGGCCGCCCAGCCCCGTGTAGTTGTTAAGGTTGACCGAGCGCAGGCTTACATTGGAGGGCAGTCCCTCCATCAGCAGCTTGGCCACGGGACGGCTGAGCAGTGTGATACGGTCATTGGGATACTGGTCGGCAAACGACTTCAGCGCAGCAAGGGTCATTGCCACGTCGCCAAGGGCTGAGAATCTTATTGCCAGAATGTGTGCCACGGCCGCAAATCACAAATTATAGTGCGAAGTTACACATTTCTCCTAACATGGGCGAATTCCATTCTCTAAAAAGTTTATTTGGTGCCTCCCAAGCCCGCTTCTCCCGCAGGGATGGCAGCCGCTTATGTGCCGAAGGGGTAGGGATGGGCACTCCCTTCGATGAGCAGCGAACGGAAGGGGTTCACGGGGGCGGCTCTTAGGAGAAAAGCGGTGATGCCGCAGCATTCCCACCATGCGGAATGCTGCGGCATCGCTATTGTCCGGGCTCAGAGCTTGATGCCCTTACTCCATTACGGTGTATTTTCCGCTGACGATCGAGACGCGGTTCTTCACGGCCTCGTCGAAGGGCTGCACGGTGTCGCCCTTGGCATCGGTCTGGATGCGGGAGGGGTCGATGCCGTATTTGCTGGTGATATACTTCTTGAGAGCTTCTGCGCGCTCTTTGGAGTACTTCATGTTGATCTTGGGATTGCCGGTCTGCACGTCGGCATAGCCGGTGATGGTCACATTAGCCTTGGGGTTCTCCTTCAGGAAGTTGGCCACGCGCTCAATCTTGCCGTACTCGGAGGGGTTGATCTTCGATGAGCGGATGTTGTAGAAGATATTCTCGTCTATGCTCTTTATTGCCGGGGTGGGCTTGGGCTCGGGCTTGGGCTCGGGCTTGGGCTCTACCACCGGGGCGGGCTCGGGCTTGGGTGCGGGAGCCGGGGTCACTACTGGCTTGGGTGCGGGGGGCAATGCCACGGGCTCAGCCTTCTTTTTGAAGCCGAACTTGTAGGCCACGCCAATCTGGGCAGTCATGCGCCAGTCGTCGCTGTTGCTCTTCTTCGAGTTGAAGCGGTCGTTGGTGTTGTTGGCATCGGCCTCCAGGTTGATGGCGAAGTGCTTGCTGATGTTGGCCTCCAGCATCAGGCCGAGGCGCAGGTTGTGGGTCAGACGATCGCTGGTCCAGCTCTCAGGGGCTTGGTCGCGGAGGCTGTATTGGTTGACAAGGCGGTTAACCTCCTTGTTGTGCCATGAGTAGTTGAGGCCCACGCCGCCCACGAAGATGAGGTTGAGGCAGTGCTCCTTTTGCTTGCTGAAGAGATTGGTCAGGTTAACCAGCAGGTCGAGGTTGGCATCGTAGAAGCGGTTCTTGTATTTCAGGTCTTTCTTGCCCTGGTCGGTGACTACGTCGGGGAATACGCCCTTCGACTCGAATCCAGAGAAATGCAGTCTGCCGCCGACTACACTATTGTAGAATCCGCCCACATAAACGGAGCCCACCGGGGTGATGAGCTTGAAGGGGCTGTAGTTGGTGAGGGTTGACGAGACGCCGCCCTGCACGCCCACAAACCAGTGTGAGCCGTCGGTGTTGGTGGCAGGTCTTTCCTGGGCATTCACTGTGGCGGCGGCAATCAGCATGGCCGCCAGGGAGATGATAAAGCTGAACTTTTTCATTGTGTTTAAGGTTTTATGGATTTTTGTGTTGTTACGTCATTTCATAATTGTTAACAAAATTACAACATTATTTAATATCCACCAAGTTTTGACCAGATTTTTATGCAAAACCATACGGGTGGGGCGGGAGAAAGCCCACAAATGGCGAGTTAAGTGGTGCGCAGGCTCTGCATCCGTGAGGTGGTGTTTCCTTGTCGTGAACTATGAATGTTTTGTTTTGGACTAAAGGCATCTTGTTGCGAGCCAACGCTAATTTGCAGCCTACTCATATTTATAAATGCAGAGAGCGGCGTCTTTTGATGCGTAAAGGCTTGATTTCTATGCGCAAAGGTCTGGTTTTTATGCGCGAAAAATTCATCTAAGTCCGAGCATATTGAATTTTGATCGCGATTAAACGGAAATTAAATCGCGATTAAACGGAAATTAAATCGCGACTAAACGGAAATTAAATCGCGATTAAAATTCAGTTTCCTCGCGACTAAATTCAGGCTTCACGCGACGAATTTCAGGCTCTACGCGACAAAATTCAACGAACACGCGACTAAAATCTGTGAGCATGCGATAAAATTCAGCCTTCGCGGGACAGGAATCCGCCCCTACGGGATAAGGATTTGCCTCTGCGGGATGGGAATGTGTCTCTACGGGATAGGGATGTGCTCCTATGGGGTAGGAATGTGCTCCTACGGGATGGGGATGTGCCTCTGCGGGATAGGGATGTGCCTCTTCACATTGTGCGGCGGCGGGGTTGCGCCGGTAAATGCTGAGTGCATGGTATGCAGAAATAATCTCTGAAAGTGCAGCTGTTTTGGCTTCTTTCCCATTGTTTTAATCTTTTTTGGGGTGCATCGGGCGGCTATGTCGGCAGAAATGTGTATCTTTGTAATTAATTTATATAAATAGGTGTAAGCGTTGACCCTTAAAAGCCATGATGACAACTGTACATAAAGTGACCACCTCTCGCGAACTGAAGAAGTTTGCGCGTTTCAACTATAAGCTCTACAAGGATAATCCCTACTCGGTGCCTGACCTCTACTCAGACATCCTCAAGACGTTCAGCCGGGAGAAGAATCCCGCCTTTGAGTTCTGTGAGGCTGAGTATTTCCTTGCCTATCAGGACGGCAAGATCGTTGGGCGCGTGGCGGCGATCATCAACCACAGGGCTAACGCCACGTGGGGTAAGAAGGCAGTGAGGTTCGGCTGGATAGACTTCATTGACGACCTCGACGTGAGCCGCGCCCTGCTCAAGGCTGTGGAGAAGTGGGGTGCCGACAAGGGCATGACTACCATGGAGGGCCCGCTGGGCTTTACCGACATGGATGCCGAGGGCATGCTGATAGAGGGCTTTGAGGAGCTCAGCACGATGGCGACTATCTATAACTATCCCTACTACCCCGAGCACATGGAGAAGCTGGGGCTGGGGAAGGCCATCGACTGGGTGGAGATGAAGCTTATGGTGCCCGAGAAGTTGCCCGAGCAGTATGAGAAGATTGCGCGCATCGTGCAGCAGAGGCTCAACCTGCATGTGCGCAAGCTGCGCAGCGTGAAGGAGATACGCCGCACGGGGCTGGGCTATAAGATCTTCGACCTGGTGAACGAGGCCTACAAGCCGCTGTTCGGCTACTCTGAGATGAGCAAGGGCCAGATTGACCGCTACATCAACGAATACCTCCCCATCCTCGACCTCAACATGGTCACCCTGGTGGAGGACGCCAACAATGAGCTCGTTGGCGTGGGCATATCGATGGCCTCGCTGTCCAGGGCCCTGCAGAAGGCCAAGGGCAGGCTGTGGCCTTTTGGCTGGTGGCACCTGCTGAAGGCGCTGTTCATCAAGCGGCCGCCCATACTCGACCTGCTGCTGATAGCTGTCAAGCCCGAATATCAGGGCAAGGGCGTCAACGCCATAATGTTTGCCGACCTTATACCTATCTATATCAAGTACGGCTTCGAGTGGGGCGAGACTAACCCCGAGCTGGAGGTTAACGACAAGATTCAGTCGCAGTGGCACTACCTGGACAATCGCATCCACAAGCGCCGCCGCTGCTATACTAAGGAAATATAGTTCGGGGGAGCCGCAGACTCCGACAGTTTCTGAGCGGCAAGGCCGCGATAACTGCTAGTAGCCGATGATTGAATCGCACATAAATTGTATATTGTAAATTAAAAAAACCGTAAATAGAAAGTTGTGTCAGAGGATCTGAAGAAAAATAATTATGGCGACGAATCGATAGTCCACCTTGAGGACATGGAGCACATCCGCAGGCGTCCGGGCATGTATATCGGCCGCCTGGGCGACGGCAGCTACCGTGAGGACGGTATCTACGTGCTGCTTAAGGAGACTATCGACAACAGTATAGATGAATTCAACGAAGGCTTCGGCAAGCGCATAGAGGTGGAGGTGAAGGACGACCTCAGCGCCATGGTGCGCGACTACGGCCGCGGCATTCCCCTCGGCGGCCTACTCAATGCCGTCAGCCGCCTCAACACAGGCGCCAAGTATGACACGTCGGTCTTCACGGCCAGCGTGGGCCTCAACGGCGTGGGCCTGAAGGCTGTCAACGCCCTGAGCCGCAAGTTTGTGGCGCGCAGCCACAGAGACGGGCAGTTTCATGAGGTGACCTTCGAACAGGGCAAGCTGACCGACGACCGCTCGGGCAGCACCGAGGAGGAGGACGGCACCTACATATACTTTGAGCCCGACCCCCAGCTGTTCAAGAATTTCAAGTTCCGGGGAGAGCACGTGGAGACACTGCTGCGCAACTATACCTACCTTAATGCCGGCCTCTCCATCGTCTATAACAACAGGCGCATCGTGAGCCGCAACGGACTGGAGGACCTGCTCAACGACAATATGAGCGAGACGGCGCTCTACGACATAGTCCACCTGCGCGGCGAGGGCATCGACATAGCCTTCACCCATGCCAATCAGAATGGCGAGGAATACTATTCTTACGTCAACGGCCAGCACACCACTCAGGGCGGCACCCACCAGAGCGCCTTCAAGGAGCATATAGCCAAGGTCATCAAGGAGCACTTGGGCAAGAACTTTGAGCCGGTCGATATCCGCAACGGCCTCGTGGCCGCCATTGCCATCAGGGTGATCGAGCCTACCTTTGAGAGTCAGACCAAGATTAAGCTTGGCTCGCTGACCATGGCTCCCGAGAAGGACAGTAAGGGCAAACCCTTCCCCCTGTCGGGAGTGAGCGTCAATAAGTTTGTGGGCGATTTCATCAAGAAGAACGTTGACAACTATCTCCACATGCACCCCGAGACTGCCGAGGAGATACAGAAGAAGATCCAGGAGTCGGAGCGCGACCGTAAGGCTATGGCCAGCGTGGTGTCGAAGGCCGCCAAGGAGAAGCAGAAGAAGATAAACATCAATAATCCCAAGCTGCGCGACTGCATCGTCCACTACAATGACCCCGCCCCCAAGGCCAAGCGCAAGAATGACGACCCCGATAGTGACCCCCGCCTCGACACCGCAATATTCATAACCGAGGGCCTCTCGGCCAGCGGCTCCATCACCAAGTGCCGCGATGCCCAGACCCAGGCTGTGTTTAGCCTGCGCGGCAAGCCGCTCAACAGCTTTGGCGAGACTAAAGAGTTGGTATATAAGAACGAGGAGTTCAACCTGCTGCAGGCGGCTCTCAACATTGAGGACGGCCTTGACGGCCTGCGCTACAACAAGGTCATCATTGCCACCGATGCCGATGTGGACGGCATGCACATCCGCCTGCTGATGCTCACATTCTTCCTGCAGTTCTTCCCCGACCTGGTCAAGAAAGGCCATGTCTATATCCTGCAGACGCCACTCTTCCGCGTGCGCAACAACAAGAAGAGGGTGCGCTCCTCTGCCAAGAGTCCTAAGATTGACGATGATGCTGCCGGCGCAGCCTTGCTCAAGAAGCGCAATAGCAACGAACGCACGGAGTTCATCACCCGTTACTGCTACTCAGAGGAAGACCGCGTCAGCGCCATTCAGGAGCTTGGTCCCGACCCGCAGATCACGCGATTTAAAGGTCTGGGAGAGATTTCGCCCGATGAGTTCAAAGAGTTTATCGGTCCTGACATCCGCCTGGAGCAGGTAAGCCTCCACAAGGCTGACCAGGTGAAGGACCTGCTGAGCTATTACATGGGCAAGAATACCCCCGAGCGCCAGACGTTTATCATCAACAATCTGGTGATTGAGGAGGACAGACCTGAAGAGGACTTTGAGTACGATGAATAGACGGCTGCCATGCTTTCGGCACATGAGTCCGGCTATTGGCTTAACTACTTAAACAACCAAACAACTTCACTTCCCGTCTAATATGAGAATAGCAATCTTTCCCGGAACCTTCGACCCTTTTACCAAGGGTCACGCCGACATCGTGGCGCGAGGTCTGGAGATTTTCGATCGCATAGTCGTTGCCATAGGGGTTAACGACAGCAAGGTGCCATGCCAGACCGTGGAGGAGCGTGTTGCTGCCATCAGCAGGCTTTACGCTGCCGACGACAGGGTTTCTGTCGTTGCCTACCAGGGCCTGACCACCGACTTCGCACGGCGGCAGCAGGCAGGCTTTATCCTACGCGGCGTGCGCACCATCAAGGACTATGAGTATGAGCGCGATATTGCCGATGTCAACTATCAGTTGAGCGGAGTGGAGACGGTGGTGCTGTTCTGCCGCCCGCAGCTTGCCGCCATCAGTTCGAGCATCGTGCGCGAACTCCAGCATTACGGCAGGGATGTCTCCGAGTTTCTGCCCTAAAGACATAGAAATAAGATGAAGAAGATACTTACATTATTTATTTTGTTGGCCCTGGTGCAGTTGACGGCTGTAGGTCAGACGATGCGCGAGCGTGCTGAGCTTAATATGGCGGCGCAAAAGATTGGCGCAACGCTCATGGCCATCAAGGGATTGTATATCGACACTGTCAATACCGTCAAGCTGGCCGACGAAGCCATCAAGGGCATGCTCTCGCAGCTCGACCCGCACTCCAGCTACTCCAATGCTGAGGAGACCAAGCGCTTTACCGAGCCGCTCAACAGCAACTTTGAGGGCATCGGCGTGCAGTTCAATGTGCTCAACGATACACTGGTGGTTATCCAGCCCGTGTCGAAGGGGCCGTCAGAGAAGGCCGGTATCCTGGCCGGCGACCGCATAATTATTGTCAACGATTCGGCCTTTGCCGGTGTCAAGCTCACCCGCGAGCAGATGATGAAGCGCCTCAGGGGACCCAAGGGCTCCGTTGTGGAGGTGGGAGTGAAGCGCCGCGGGGTGGAGGAGACACTCTACTTCCGCCTGGTGCGCGACAAGATTCCCCTCCATTCGCTTGACGCCGCCTATATGATAAGGCCTGAGGTCGGCCTCATTCGTCTCGAGAATTTTGCCGTGAGCACCAAGGATGAGCTGCACGAGGCTATCAAGAAACTCAAGAAGGAGGGCATGAAGAGCCTCATCCTTGATCTCCAGACTAATGGCGGCGGCTATCTTGAGGCTGCCTATGCCGTGTCCAGCGAGTTTCTGGACAAGGGCGACCTGGTGGTCTATACCGACGGGCGGTCAGTGCCCAACCAGCGCCATGTGGCTACGGGCAAGGGCTCATTTGACAGAGGGCGCCTCATAGTGCTGGTGGACGAATATACAGCCTCGGCAGCAGAGATTGTAAGCGGCGCCGTGCAAGACAACGACCGCGGCACCATCATCGGTCGCCGCACCTTCGGCAAGGGCCTTGTGCAGCGGCCCATAGAGTTGCCCGACGGCAGCATGGTGCGCCTCACCGTTTCGCACTACTATACGCCCTCGGGCCGCTGCATACAGAAACCCTACGTCAAGGGACAGAAGAAGGATTACGATTCCGATATGCTCAACCGCTTTAACAACGGCGAGCTGATGCATCTCGACAGTATCCACTTTGCCGACTCCCTCAAGTGCTACACCCTCAAGGAGCACCGTGTGGTCTATGGAGGCGGTGGTATCATGCCTGATATATTTGTGCCCCTCGACACAACCGTCTATACCAAGCATTACCGCGCGTTGGGCCGCAAGAATATCATCATCAATTCCTATATGGGATGGTTTGACAATCATCGCAGCGAACTGACGGCCCAGTATAAGGATTTTGACAGCTTCAGCAAGACGTTCGAAGTGCCGCAGGAACTGGTGGACAGCATCATTAGCCGTGGCATCAAGGCTGATGTGCGCCCGGCTGACGATGTAGAACAGCATAATACCGAGACGAGGCTGCGCGTGCAGCTCAAGGCTCTCCTGGCTCGCGACCTCTGGGACACCAATGAGTACTATGCTGTGATGAACGAGGAGGATGCTGCGGTAAGGCGTGCCCTTGAGCTGTTAGCATCCGAGAGAAAGAAGAAATAACACAAGCTCAGTGCCACTGTAGCCACTATGGGTACTATAGTCACTATAAAAAACATTCCCCCTAAAAATGGACGATACCTTTGACATAAGAGCCCAGCAGACTGGCGCCATTACCGACAAGGACTATGAGAACGCGCTCCGACCGCTAAGTTTCGATGACTTCCACGGCCAGAACAAGGTGGTGGACAACCTTAAGGTCTTTGTCGAGGCAGCCAAGTATCGCGGCGAGCCGCTCGACCATACCTTGCTTCACGGTCCTCCGGGCCTTGGTAAGACAACTCTGAGCAATATCATTGCCAATGAGCTGGGGGTGGGCTTTAAGATCACCTCGGGCCCGGTGCTTGACAAACCCGGCGACTTGGCCGGTCTCCTCACGTCGCTTGAACCCCACGATGTGCTGTTCATCGATGAGATACACCGCCTTTCCCCTATAGTGGAGGAGTATCTATATTCCGCCATGGAGGACTACCGCATTGACATAATGATTGACAAGGGTCCCTCTGCCCGCTCCATTCAGATAGACCTCAATCCGTTCACCCTTGTCGGTGCTACCACTCGCAGCGGCCTGCTCACGGCCCCGCTGCGTGCGCGTTTCGGCATCAATCTCCATTTGGAGTATTACGACGCCTCAACACTTAAGACCATTATCACCCGCTCAGCTTCCATTCTGCGTGTGGACATTGACACCGATGCGGCAGGAGAGATAGCCAGCCGCTCGCGCGGCACGCCACGTATAGCCAATGCACTGCTGCGTCGGGTTAGGGATTTTGCTCAGGTTAAGGGCACGGGCCGTATAGACCTTGATATTGCCCATCTTGCCCTGGAGGCTCTCAATATTGACGCGTTTGGCCTTGATGAGATTGACAATCGCATTCTTACCACTATTATTGATAAGTTTGGCGGAGGCCCCGTCGGCCTTACTACTATTGCTACAGCCATCGGCGAAGACCAGGGCACCGTGGAGGAGGTATATGAACCATTTCTCATCATGGAGGGATTTATCAAGCGCACTCCCCGTGGGCGTGAAGCCACCGATTTGGCGTACCGCCACCTGGGGCGCAGTCGCTTCGGGCTTGGCGGAGGTCCGCAGCCGTCGCTCTTTGATACCAATCCCGAACTGTTTGAATAGAGGCCGCAGATGGAATGGCGTCACATCCGCGCCTCCATATTGCCAGTCGTTGGGATTTTGCAGATATTACATATAGAAGTCAAGTGGTTAAGTGATGAAATAGTTAAAGACAAATATGATATCATACAATTCCGAAGGCATAGCATTTCCCAAGATACGCCGCCGCGACACAACGCGATGGTTGCGCTCGGTGGCTGCTCTTCACGGATTCACAATTGGTGAAGTGGGCTATGTCTTCTGCAATGACGAAAAAATACTCGAGGTCAATCGTCAGTACCTCTCCCACGATTACTATACCGACATAATCACTTTCGATTATACTGAGGGCTCCGTCATCCATGGCGATATTTTTATTAGCCTTGATACTGTGCGTAGCAATGCTGTCCAGCAGCGCACTGACTATGAAGAAGAGCTTCACCGTGTAATCGTTCATGGTGTGCTACACCTGTGCGGGATTGACGACAAGGGGCCAGGTCAGCGGGTCGTGATGGAACGTGCTGAAAACGAGGCCCTACGCCTGTGGCGTGAGAATCTCTAATTGTTTCTCCCTTTCTCCGTTTCTTTCTATTTCTTCTTGCTTTTCTGTTGCTTTTCTGCAGGTTTTTCTTTTGTCTTTTTGTTCCTATGGCTTTCTTTCGTTTCGGCTAAACCGTAGAATATTTGAGCCTTAAGCCAACATTTACTATCTCTCCATAAGTCAGCGTTAATAGCGCATCGGTATCGAGGGCGATGCATTTATTCCTCTCTGCCTGTTAATCAGAGTACGGTAGGGTTTGGCAGGCAATGCTGTTATTTTATTCTTCTTATTTCGCTAATTCTATATATATAATCGCTAATTCTATATATATAATATTGTTCGCGCGCGAACAATATTTCAGCTGATACTAATTTCTCGTGAAATTTTATGTGTTTTTGCGAAAATGCTCCAAGAGCTTCTTTGAGCAAGGAGAATTTGTCTTAATTAGGCACTTTTGAATCACCGTTCTTCCTTTTGTTGTTTCAAAACGTCAAAATGCGATTTTACGCGATGAGCACTAAAGTTCAGAGAAGTACAGATGGAGATGAAAAGACGTTATTTTGCCAACAATTGGTGGAATGGTTTTTTTGTCGGCCAATCCGCAAAAAAAAATATGCGAAAACACTATAAAAAAGCACAAAAAAGATGGAGAATTAGAATAATTATTTTAACTTTGCGACTGCAAAAACGGTAGGGAAGCCGTTCTGGTAAGGAAAATTCTTTAAAATAGCAAAAAACATAAATATTTCAAGTGTTATGAAAAGACCTAATGCATTACCATTCGGACTGGAAAAGGAAGAATTGAACCGTCGCCTAGAGCAGAGACTCGACGACTTGGCAAAGAAGACAAAGTTCTATTTGCGCAAGGACATCTCGCTGAAGGAGATTGCTGCGGCTCTTGTTACTAACCGCACCTATGCTTCACGTATGATCAACGAAGTAAAAGGCTGTAAGTTTAACGACTATGTTAACCAGCTGCGCCTGGAGAGGGCAGAGGAGTTGTTCCATACCCCAAATTATATGAATACTCACAGCATTCGTGACCTCGCTTCTGACTGCGGTTTTGCTTCTGTAAGCACCTTCCGTCGCGCTTTTGCCAAGAAATTTGACCGCACTCCTCTCAACTACGTCAAGAGGAACGGATTCAAGGACTAATGCCCTGATTCGCACAAGGCGATTTGTCACAAGTCCGCAAGTCGGTGAACATCACCTGCTGCGGATTTTTTTTTGTGAGCAAAGGAAAATGTTGTTGTTTGTACTAATACGGCGCTAAGGCTCGTGATAAAAAAGCACTCTGCAATATCTGTTGCCAGTATATTGCAGAGTGCTTGCCTGTGCTGTGTACTCGAAGTGGGACTTGAACCCACACGCCCCTTCCGGGGCAAGGGATTTTAAGTCCCTCGTGTCTACCGATTCCACCATTCGAGCACAGTATGCAACTTATGTTGCATGAGCAGTTCAGTGAGCAAAATTAGCACTTTCCTCGACAACATCCAAAGAAATGTCTTTCTTTTTGAAGAATTTGCCTATCTTTGCCATGCGATAAACTATTTATACAGATGAAGAAAGGACTATTGTTTGCTATTATTGCATGCGTTGGTGTGTGGCTGCTAGTCGGTGTGAGTTGGTTGTGTGGTAAGACTGCGCAGTCGCTCCTGTGGATTGCCGCAGCATCCTTGTGTATGTTTATGCCTTTGTTAGCTACAATTATTACGCAGAAGGTAAACAGGGAATCTGTCTTGCGTGGTATAGGCATCCGGTGGAAGTTTAATCGCTGGTGGATAGTGGCATGGCTGCTGCCGGTCTTGATGGCAATCGCCATGATAGGCGTGGCATGCGTTCTGCCCGGTGTGCACTTCACTATGGAGAGCGCCATAATGGTGGATACGCTGGAGCAAATCAACTCAAAGATGCCGGAGGGGGCAACATTGTCGCCGGCTGTATTTCTGCTAATCCAAATGTCCAGCGGATTAATAGCTGGGGCTACCATCAATGCGCTGTTAGCCTTCGGTGAGGAAGTAGGCTGGCGTGGCTATCTGCTAAGGCAATTTGCTGGAAAAAAGTTTGTCTTTGCGGCTGTTGTCATAGGTGCAGTCTGGGGATTGTGGCATGCGCCGTTGATTTTGATGGGACACAATTTCCCCAGCCATCCCGTTATTGGGGTCTTCATTATGATTGTGGCCTGTGTCTGTCTTGCGCCAGTCGTTCAGTTCATACGCATAAAGTCCAGTTCCGTTGTGGCCGCCGCTATTTTTCATGGTTCCTTTAATGCGTTTGCATCTCTAGGTGTGTTGTTTCTTGACAATACCGACGAATTGCTGACGGCTCCTATGGGACTTGCCGGTATGGTGGTTTTCCTCATGACTCTCGGCGCCCTCCATTTGACAGATCGCTCTGTACTCCTCTCAACAATAAAAGAATAAATCGAAATGATAAGGAAAGCACAGAAAAACGATATTCCGCGCATCATTGACCTGCTGCATCAGGTTAATATGGTGCACTACAGGA
>JAEEGK010002916.1_pt1 | contig 42825 bp, 31 predicted proteins | sample 8958771 | NCBI WGS metagenome assembly JAEEGK01 (sample SAMN16246547, study PRJNA631951) | gut metagenome | biome: gut microbiome; feature: rumen; material: SC-attached | host: Bos | place: Iran: Karaj | collected 2018-10
CTTGCCTTGTTCCTTGAGGAGCATCACGATGTCGACGTCGAGGCTCTTGTCCTTCTCGGTCTTGGTGGGGTCGTAGGCGTTCTTCACGAACTGGCCGGCGTAGGGGCGGTAGGCCTCCACGTTCATGCAGTTCTTGACGAACTCGGGGTCAAGGTCTTCGATGCGGAAGAACTTGCCCGTGCGGTCAACCATGGGCTGGGGCTTGCCGTCCTTGTCGATCATTTGCAAGGGTGGGATGCCAGCGGCGGCGGCCACGCGCTTGTCGTCGGCGCCGAAGGTGGGAGCGATGTGGACGATACCCGTACCGTCCTCTGTGGTGACATAGTCGCCAGGGATGATGCGGAAGGCACCTTCGCCCGGGTTGACCCAAGGAATCAACTGTTCGTACTCGATGCCGACAAGGTCCTTACCTTTGTATTCGGCAACGATTTCTGGAGCTTCCTTAAACATCGTCTCCACCAAGGCTTTAGCCATAAGGATTTGGCAGGGCTCTTCAGTGTAAGGATGCACGGTCTTCAGCAACACGTAGTCAATGTTCGGGCCTACGCAGAGGGCAGTGTTGCTCGGCAAGGTCCACGGTGTGGTTGTCCATGCGATAGCATAGGTTGTGAGTCCGTCACGCTTTGCGTCATTGCGAGGCACGAAGCAATCCAGAGAGGAATCCTTCAACTTAAATAACGCCACGCAAGTCAAATCTTTCACATCGCGGTAGCAGCCAGGCATGTTCAGTTCGTGTGAGCTAAGGCCGGTGCCGGCAGCGGGCGAATAGGGCTGGATGGTATAGCCTTTATAGAGCAGGCCTTTGTTATAGAGGTCTTTCAGCAGGAACCACAAGGTCTCGATGTAGTCGTTGGTGAAGGTGATATAAGGATCGTTGAGGTTGACCCAGTAACCCATCTTGCGGGTGAGGTCGTCCCACATGTCCTTATATTTCATCACCTCCTCGCGGCAGGCGCGGTTGTAGTCGTCGACGCTGATCTTCTTGCCGATGTCTTCCTTGGTGATGCCGAGTTTCTTCTCCACGCCGAGTTCGACGGGCAGGCCATGGGTGTCCCAGCCGGCTTTACGGACGACGTGTTTGCCTTTCAGGGTCTGGTAGCGGCACACCACGTCTTTGATGGATCGGGCCATAACATGGTGGATGCCTGGGGTACCATTAGCACTCGGCGGACCCTCATAAAACACAAAAGCGTTGTCCTTGTCGCGGTTGTCAAGGCTCTTTTGGAAGGTATCGTTTTCTTCCCAAAACTTCCGGATGGCATCAGCTGTCTCGGTGAGATTCAGCTGTTTATATTCCTTGTAGTTGTTTTTCATAATTCTATGAATCCTAAATTAAGGCGCAAAAATACGAAAACTTAATGAATGGGTGACATAGATGTGAAAAAAAGCACTAAGGAATCTCATTCTGCTCTTTTCGCACAAAACATAGTCAAATCATGCAGTGCCTCGACGATTTCCGAAGGAGGAAAGCCTTCCAAGGTTTTCAAAGTCTTTTCATGATAGATAGGTAAGAGGCTCTGGGCTAGCGCAACGTTTTCGCTGTCTAGGATGTCGTCGCGAAGTTGGAAGAGGATGCCGAAATTCATGCCGAAATCAGCAATTTGCTGCACCTTTTCTGGAGAAGCGTTCACCGAAAGGGCACCCGCTACACAGCAGGAACGCATCAGCATTGCGGTTTTGCGGGTGATGATGTCAATATAATTGGATTGGTTTTGATTCTGCATCAATTCCCCTTCGCTCATTGCGGCGGCGGTGCGAAGCATCTCGTTCAGGATGTCGGTATCGTTGGCAATGAGCAACATGGCCTTGGCCAAAAGATAATCACCAGCGAGGACTGCCGAAAGGTTGCCAAAATGCGCTTTCACCGAGGCTTGGCCGCGTCTTGTGTCCGCATCGTCCACTACATCGTCGTGAATCAAAGTTGTGCTGTGTACCATCTCCACAAAGGTGGCGGCACGCAGAGTCTGCTCGTTGGGTTCGCCAAAAAGTTTTGCGCTGAGTAACACCAAGATAGGGCGCAGGCGTTTGCCTTTCGTCTCGTGCACATACTGCATGATGGTATTCATCGGCTCGGTTTCGGCTTTCAGAGTCTGCCCGAAAAAGGTTTCAAACTGCTGCAATTCGGCGGCGATGGGGGATATGATTTGTGTTAGGGTTTTCACGGGTGCAAAGGTAATGAATTTGTGATTACTTCCCAGTATCCGCCTTTGTCGGGTCCTACGCGACGGATAATGCCTTGTTCTTGGAGTTTCTTAATATGCTTAGCAATAGTCCGACGGATTACACCAATTGAGTCAGCCATTTCTTGGGTGGATATATATGGGTTTTCCACGATGAGAGCAAGTATTTTCTGTGTACTTTTCTGTGTACTTTTCTGTGTACTTTTCTCCGAATCAATGACGTTTTTCTCCGAAATAGGTTTTTGGTCGCTATCCTGTGCGCTTTCTATGTCAAGTGTCATCAAAATCTCGTCTGGTTGCACCCTTTCCGACAATACAGGTTGCGGCCATTTGTTGTCATCCCAGCCTTTCTTGATAATGTCAGCGCCGCTGCCGGCCTTTTCGCCATTGCCTAAAAACATGAAGAGTTTTTGCAATATCGGGTTCCTGCAAACGCTGTGGCTACCAGCATAGAACTCTGCCACTGAAATGAGCATACAGCCTGGATTGCGCATCGTAATCTCATTTTTGGGCATTATAAAAATGTCAATATTTAATAAATCACATTATCCAATTCGCTAATAGCGAAGCCAAAAAACCTCCCATAAAACTAGCACCTCCTATTTCAAGATAATGTTTAAACTTCAAATTAATAGTAGTGCTATTGTTAGTCTTGTCAGTTACTTTGGCTTTGGCACCTATGATCCTGCTATTTGGTCCTGCGACGACGCTACCAATATTTGATTTACCTTTTTTACTTGTATTCATATTGTTTGTAGTTTGATTAAGTTGATTAAGATACTTTTGCGTGTTTAATAGTTGCACCTTCACTGGCTATTATACAATGGTCATTTTGTTGTACTATTAATCTGCCATGTATAAAATCATCGGCATATTTACAATCCACAATCCGAACAAGTTCATCAGAATTTAATTCGCTTTGATTTACATAACTACTTGTTGATTGGAGACTATCTACCACCATCATCCTTTCTCCTACGAGTGAAAAAGTCATATCCAGGATATCCTTATCATGAACATCATTTGGATTAATGGAAAATGGAGCTTTAGTATATTTACATAAACCGTCCGTAATATAACTTACCCAAGAACTAAGCATATCACCAAATTGACATTTTTTTTCGTATAATTCTGGTAATTTTATATCTCTATCGACAGCAACTCTGTGTTCACAATGGCAGTCATTACATAAATGATATAGCATTAAGAGATGCCCTGGGATAACGTTTTCAAAAAAATCAAACGAGAATGTTAATGTAGCCATATTTGAGAACTTTAGACCCTATTAGTTTGTGGGAGAATCATCATTATTTTATTCTTATTGTAATCTCAAAAAAGCTATATTGTCCTCCATCTCAGTTCTATAAAAATCTCCAGGCCAATCAAATGCTCCAGTCTTAGAGATTTCCAGTCGCTTAACCGAAATATAATCTTTCCCATTTTCTGAGTTTTTTCGTTCAAAATAATATATGGCTACTTCTTCTGGCATCAATTGTTTTTGCTCTGCCATTAGCCTCCGTAACCTCCGTAACATATATTCACTATGGCTTTCTATGATTAGTTTTTTGTCTTTTTTTGCGATAACATCAGCAAATAGATTAGCCAATTCAGCTTGCATCTTCGGGTGTAAATGAATCTCTGGCTGCTCAATCATTGTCAATGAAGTTGATTCAGCAGAATGACATTGGATTAGAATTGGTAGTATCTGAGAAACTCCAAATCCCACTTCAGGAATATTCAGTTTATTTTCATCTTGATCCACAATAAGATGGTTTATCATCTCCTCATTACTTTCTGATACATCAATAGTAAAATTAAATTTATATAGCCATTCATTAACAAACTCTTTTGTTTCTGGTTTGTTTTTTAATATCTCAATACAAGTTTCAGGATCAGTGCAATCAAAATAATCCAAATAATGATCTTTGTCTAATAAATAGTAATGTTTGGGAGCTGCTCGAAGCGGACCGACATGGTTGAGTTGATTCAAATCGAATTCATATGTTAAAGCAGATAGAACATGCTGTACAATGTATAGAAAATAATTTGCTAAAGTTGTTTCGTTCCCATTTCTATTATTAAAACTTTCATATGGATATTTAAAACATGAAAAAATAGAATTATTATGCATAAAATTATTTCCTATGGCATCAATGTGTCGACTACTCATTCCTGAAATATCATATAAATCGGAATGAAAAATATATTCTGAATCCTTTTTTGATAACTCGAAAAGCACTTTGTTATCAACCAATAATTTTACGATGGAAATCACAAGTTTTTTTCTTTCATATATGAATGTGTATGAAGCAGTAAATTCATAGTCATCTTTCACTGCATCTCGAAGATTTGAAAGCATCGTATGCACTGCAATGAAATCTTGTTTTGTAGGATTATAAAAATCCGACACAGACAAACAGGTGCCATTTGTATTGATGGAATCTGACCGTTTTATATAGTCCTGCGCATTCGGTTTTGAAATGATTTCAACTAATTTAGTTATAAAAACAGAAAACGTTCTTTCTTCCATTAGTTTGTCTTCGGTAATACGTTCACTATCTCCCAATTTAGCACTATGATTATAAAATAAATCATTTAAACCAGCCAAACGCAAAGAACTGGTCACACGCAATATTGAACGTACATAATCTCTCAAACAACGAATTAACCAAAAATAAGGAGAACGGCTGTTAAACATTATAGAGATTTCGAATGGTTGTGATGTATCCTTATTTCGGAAAAGATGTTCCACAGGACCCATTTTAGCGAAGTGACCATGAAGATCCAAGGGAGATTTATCCCTGAATTTGGATGGCTGTGCTGTTTGAAATAACATAAGCAACAATTGAATAAGAGAAGTTTTACCAGCGCTGTTTTCGCCAAGGAATATTGTGATAGGTTTGAGGTCAATTTGAGCCTCTTTGAATCCTTTGTAGTTTTTTACAGCCAATGATTCTAACATAATGTTCAATATTAAAAGTTAATTAATACAAGATTGATTCTTTATTTTGCTATTCATCTTCTCTTTTCACGATGCAAATTTACAAAAAACTTTATAAACTCTATGAAAGACAATACTTTTTTTCATCATTCCGCTGTTGCTGTTCGGATTTGCCTATTTTCCAACCACCGCTAAGCAAAAACGCACAAAAAAGCGTTATCGACACTTTTTCACATTTTATGAACCATTTTCGCGGCAAATTTACACATTTTATGAACCATTTTCACCCCAATTTCACACATTTCATGAAAATCATCGGAAAACCGTTCACAAAGAATGTCGGCAATTCTATCCAAAATGAGTTTTGCATAACAAATCCAACAGAATTTGCAGATGATTTGTGATGCAGTTTTATGCATTCATTCAAGGGATAACTGCATAAAATCAGTCGGAGACAAAACAATGATTCCGCTTTGCGGGAAATGCTGCTCATTTCGTGTTACAATATGACTACATCCAGCAGCCAGTGCTGCATGGTATTGCAACATGTCTTCAAAATCGGGAGCGACAGCATAAAGTGCCTCATGAAGTTGAATGGAATCCATGGTGGCGACATTGATATGATGTTCTAATATCTTTAATGCTTCCAAAGCGTTGGCATATCCTAACATCTTGCGAGCCACAAACATACACGTTGAAAACGAAAGTGGAGTGGAATATAACGCAATCTCGCCTTTGAACCCCCTATTCAATACACGTGCCGAATCATGTACAAACGGTTCGCGATGGAGCAACACATCAAGCAACACATTGGTATCGAGAAAAACACGTGTCATAAGGCGTATTTTTCTTTCAAATAGTCGATTCGTGCATACTCGCCATTGAGACCCACCTCTGAATCGTCAAGCAACGGCATTGCAAGTATAGCCTCCAAATCTGGTGCATAGTGCTCTGTGGTGTCTTTTGAATCACGTTGCGTAGTGGTGGCAAGACGAATCAAAATCATCTCCATCTGATGCTGCATCCATTTTGAAATGTCTGTATCGGCTCCGATGGCAGGACGTGCCTGTTCAATGAGAGTGTCGCTTAGTGTAATACTATAGGTGCACATGATGTATAACTTTTTCGTGTGCAAAAATACGCTTTTTTTTCGATAAGGCTCCCAAAAATGCACGATATTTGCAGAGTCTACGTTATTCTTCAAAAACGCATAAACCATGAAACGCACCGGAATCATCATCGCGACTGTGGCCTTGGTGGCCATCGGCCTGTTGGCATTTGCAACGCCCGACAAAACGCCCGACAATCCCAAAACACCTAAAAACGACTATGAGACTATGTGGAAAAAAGTACAGGAAAACCTTGAAAAGAATCTGCCAGAATCGGCTGAAAAAGAGCTTGTTGCCATCGAAGAGCAAGCCTCGAAAGACAAAAACCAAACCCAACAACTAAAGACCTGGCTCTATCGGCAAAAGATTTACCAATTCACCGTGGAAGAAGATCCCGACCAGGCCTTCATCCAGTATATTGAAACCAAAATCGGGCAGTTGGATGTCGTTCACGATGCCTTGCTGCACGAGGAAATAGCCCGAGCCTACGCCGAATATTTGGACCAAAACGAATGGCGCATAAGCGAGAACCTGCCCATCGATGGCGACCTTTCCAAGGTGGAGATGAAGTATTGGGATAAGGAGAGTTTCAAAACGCGCATCAACCAGCATTATGATGAAGCCTTGAAACCCGTCGAGGCACTGAAAAAGGCCAAGACTGAGGATTTTATGGCCTTGTACGAAAACAAGAACAACAATGAGGAATACATTAAATATGAGGCCTCTCTGTTTGAGTTTATGTTTCACCGCGTGGCCAATTATTACCAAGGTCAAGCCGAGGCCGACCAAGCTGAAGGCGACACCGAAAAGTGGTGGCTGCCCGCCAAGGATTTCGTGAAAGCTGATTTGGGCGCTGCCGATAACCCACTCACGAAATGCCTGAAAATCTATCAAGACCTCATCGCCTACAACCTCAAGGAAAAGAACGAGGATGTGCTGATTTACAACGACTTCAAGCGTTTTGGCTTTGTCAATTCCATCTTGCGGAAAGATGCCCAATATCAGGCTGCGATGGAGGATTTAAAGGCGCAGCACAAGAATAATCCGCTTTCCGCCGAGATTACTTCCTTGATTGCACGCAATATGATGAACCAATATGAGAGCAATAGCAGTGACAGCGCTTATTTCGACAACTACAAAAAAGCTAAGGCTTTGTGCGAAGAGGCCATTGCCAAATTCCCGAAATCACAAGGTGCGAAAAACTGTGAAAATCTCGTCAAACGCATCGAAGAGCCGCAAATCGACATCACACTGAAATCGGTGCAGCTGCCCAACGAGGCCATTCCCGCTGTCTTGGAATACAAGAACACGACCGCACCTTATTATAAAATACTGAAAGTCAGTGAGAAAGAGTTGAGCAAATTGAACAATATGCAAAAGGAGGACTTGCTCAAGGAATTGAACAAAAAAACGCCTGTTGCAGAGCAGAATCTCATCCTGGCCGCCGAGACCGATTATCGCAGCCATAGCACCTTAGTTGCCTTGCCTGCCTTGGAGGAAGGCATCTACTACCTGACTGCCACCACCAAACAAGGCATCAAGAGCGAGAATAAAACGCTGGTACTCAATTTCCAAGTCTCCAACCTCGGTTACATCGTTGACCAAAAGGACGAAAAAATGACCGTGGTGACCGTGGACCGCAAAACGGGGAAAACCGTGGAAGGGGTTACCGTGGAACTTTACCGCCGCGAGTGGGATTACAAAGCCCGCGAGCATAAGACTATCATTATAACGACGTTGAAGTCTGACAAAGATGGTCGAGCCGTGCTTGACGGCAAGGTGAAAGGCGATAATTCCTTCTGCATCAACCTGCGCAAGGACGATGACAACCTGCTTTCAGAAAATTACTTCCGCCTCAACGAACCGTACAGAAACAACAACGAAATCTACGAAACGAAACTCTTCACCGACCGTGCCATCTATCGCCCCGGACAGACCGTTTACTTCCAAGGCATCGTGACCCGCCGCCAAGGTGAAGATTTGAGCCTTGTGAACAATTACTCAGAAAAGATTTCTTTCCGCGATGCCAACTGGCAAGAGATTACCTCGGCAAACTTTAACACCGACGAATACGGCTCATTCAGCGGCTCTTTTGTTATCCCTACTGACCGACTGAATGGCGTGTTCCATCTCAACGCCAACCGTGGCAGCACGACCATCCGCGTGGAGGAATACAAACGCCCGACCTTCGAGGTGACTTTTGAACAGCCGAAAGAGCAATACAAACTGAACCAAGAAGTTACGGTGCGCGGCGACGTGAAAGCCTACGCTGGTTTCGGCTTGGACGATGTGGAATACACTTATCGCGTCGTCCGCAAGACCTCCTTCCCGTGGCGTTGCTGGTGGTGGTGGTATCCCGTCGTCGAGGACGAGCAAATCACCCACGGCAAAGCTCGTACCGACGAGAACGGCAAGTTCGCCATCACCTTCAACCTGAAGCCTTCCAAGACCATCGCGCCAGAGAAGCAGCCTATGTTCACCTACGAAATCGAGGTGACCGCCACGAGCAAGCAAGGCGAGACCCACGCCGACACCTACAGCATCCGCGCGGGTTACAACGAAATCGCCATCAGCACTGACTTGCCCCGCACCATCGAGAAATCGGACCTCGGCAAGTACCAAATCACCGTGAGCAACCTCAGCTGGCAGCCCGCCAAGAGCCGTATCTCGCGGAAGATTTACCGCTATGACGACAAGGCCAAAATTAATTATTTTGAAGCAATGCAACATTTGGAAGTCCTTGACCGACAATTGTATAGCGATGAACAATTGAACAAACTCTTCCCTGAATACAGTTTCTATGACAAGCGAACCAAGACTTTGGTCGATGAGGCTGAAATTATGGTGGACGACAAGGCCAAGTTCTTGGAAGGCAAGACCCTGGAACCTGGAAATTACGTCGTGGAACTCAAGAGTTTGGACGATCCCTTGGCCGTAATGACGGAGGAATTCACCATTTACGAGAATCAGGCCAAAAAGATGCCTTATACCGCAATTGTTTGGAGCGATGTGGACAAGTCGACCGCCCATCCCGGCGACGAAATCCAACTCAGCATCGGCAGCTCGGCCAAGGATGTGGACGTCTGGGTGCAGCTGCTCCACGGCGACGAAATCCGTTTTGACAAAAAAATCACCGTCAGCAACAATGTAGAGACCTTTACTTATAAGGTGACCGAAGGCGACCGTGGCGGCCTCAATTTCCGTTATGTCCTTGTGAAGGAAAACGCTTTCAGAACTTTGGACAATCATATTTCCGTGCCTTTCGACAACTATGATTTGGACGTGAAATTGGCTACCGTGCGCGACAAACTCAGTCCTGGTGCTGAAGAGACTTGGGAGGTAACCGTCCGCGATTACAAGGACAAGCCTTTGGAAGCTGCCTTGCTCGCTGGAATGTACGATGCCTCGTTGGACGAGTTTGCCCGCAATTATTGGTGGTTCAACATGTCACCTTCAGGTGCTTACAGCAGCGGTTTTGGTACTGACAGACACGGATTCATTTCATCCAACACAGGTTTGGAGTATTTCTATTTTGCCGAACTCTTTAACTTCAGCCTGCCCTCCGATGCGCCGTTCTTCGATTTCGGTTATGGCTTTGGGATGCGCCGTTACAGAAAAGGCGGGCGTGTGCTTTATGACGAGATGGTGGTGATGGAAGAAGCCTCTATGCCGATGTCGGGAGCCGTATTGCAAAAGAATGCGGTTACCACAGGCCTTCTCATAGTGAATGATGACGTTGAAGCGGCCGATGCTGAAGAAATGGTTGAAATAACGAAACAAGAAATGCCTTATGAGGCTGGAGGCCAAGACCAAAAGCCTGAACCCACCCTCCGCGAGAACTTCAACGAGACGGCCTTCTTCTTCCCACAGCTGCGCACCAATAAAGATGGAAGCGCGACCTTCAGCTTCACCATGCCCGATGCTCTCACACGCTGGCGCCTGATGCTGATGGCCTACACCAAAGACCGCAAGACGGGCAGCAAGGACTACACCTTCACCTCCTCCAAGCCTGTGATGATTATGGCCGATATGCCGCGTTACATGTACGACAACGATGAACTATGGTTCGTGGCCAACGTCATCAACACGGGCGACGAGCCTGTCACGCCCACAGCGAAACTTGAAATCTTCGATGCGGGCACGATGCAACCTGTGAATTTGATTGTCTCCAACGCCACGATACCGATGGAGACCATACAACCTGGTCGCAGCAAGGAAGTGCGCTGGAAGGTGAAGGGACAATATGATTTGAGCCTGTTGGCCTTCCGCTTCACAGCCTACGCGGGACAGTTCAGCGACGCCGAGCAGCACCTTCTGCCCGTGCTGAGCAGCGAAATCTTCATGACGCAGACCCTGCCCATCACCGTGAAGGCCGAGACCGAACAAACCTTCGACTTTGAGGCCATCGCCAACCCCGACAGCCACGAGCGCGACTACAGCCTGACTTTGAACTTCAGTACCAACCCCGTGTGGTACGCCGTGCAGGCCTTGCCTTACCTGGCCAACGTCAGCACCGACCGCGCCGAAACCGCTTTTTATGTGTTCTACGCCAACACGCTCTCGTCCTACATCGCCGACCACATCCCGAACCTCTTGAACTACATCAAGAAATGGCAGATTGAGACGCCAGATGCCCTGCTCTCGCAACTCGAGAAAGACCAAGACTTGAAGGCCATCATGCTGCAAGAAACGCCGTGGGTGCTTGAGGCCAAGAGTGAGACCGAGCAGCGTAGCCGCATCGCTACACTCTTCGAGGTGAACACGATTCGTAACCAACAGACCAACGCCTTGAAGCTCATCAAGCAGAAGCAGAAATACAACGGCGGTTGGCCATGGATGGACGGTATGCCCGAGAGTCCGTACATCAGCACCTATATTTTGAGCGGCTTTGGTAAGTTGCAGAAGATGGGCGCGTGGGGTTCACTGAGCCAGGCCGACCAAAACACCGCCCAAAGCATCTGCGACAAGGCTGTGCGTTATCTCGAATACGAAGTGGCCGAGACCTACCGCAACATGAAGCGTTACAGCAAAGGCAAAGACTGGCCCATCGGTTCCAGCACATTGAACGAACTTTACGCTTTGAGTTTCTTCAAAGAGCAAAACTCCGACAAGGACTTTGCCACGGCCAAGAAATACTATCTCGGTAGCCTCGACAAGGAGTGGACCTCGTTCAACTTCAACCAACGCTCAAAGGGTGCTTTGGTGCTCTACCGCAACGGCAACGAGAAGACCGCAAAATTGATGATTCAGAGTTTCAAGGAGTGTGCCCAGAAGAACGAACAAATCGGTATGTACTGGCCGAAGAAATACTTCTCGTTTGAGTCGCACATCGCCACCCACGCCAACATCATGGCAGCCTTTGCTGAAATCGACCAGAACCAAGAGATGATTGACAAGTTGCGCGTGTGGCTACTCACCCAGAAGCAGACCAACAAATGGGAAAACTCCGCCTCCACCGCCGACGCCATCTATGCCCTGCTGATGCGCGGCAGCGACTGGTTCGAGGAAGGCAAGGAAGTCACCCTACGCTTCGGCAGCACGCCCATCAGCACCGAGGGCGGCGTGGCCGGCACGGGCTTCATCCAACGTCGCTGGAACGCCAACGAGGTGACCGAGGACATGCGCCAACTCACCGTCAACAACCCGACCCCGCACTTAGTTTGGGGCGGACTGTTCCGTCAGTATTTCGTCCCGATTGACGAAGTCAAGAGCGATGAGTCAGGCTTCACCATCAAGCGCGAACTGTTTGTGGAAACGGTCACTGATAAGGGTAAAGTTTTGGTCCCCGCAGAGAAACGGACGCTCAAAGTCGGCGACAAACTCACCGTGAAAATCACCTTCACGAGCCAGCAGGATATGAGTTTCGTCTTCGTCAAGGACCTACGCGCCGCCGGTTTCGAGCCGATTGAGCAAATCTCGCGCTACGAGTACAATGACCGAATGAGTTACTATCAAAGCAACACCGACACTGACATGGAGTTCTTCATCGAGTTCCTGCCCAAGGGCACGCATCAGTTGGAATACAGCATGTTCGTCACCAAGGAAGGCTACCTCAACAACGGCTACGCCTTGATACAGTGCCAGTATGCGCCTGAGTTCAGCGCTTATTCGGATGGGATGCGGGTAAGAGTAGGGGAGTAAACCTTCACTGGAAAATACTACACTTGACCTTTAGCCCTCATTGCGGAGGAACATCCGCAATCTCCTAAGCGAAAGGGTGTCCCTAACGCGTAGGAGATCGCGGGTCCTTGCCCGCGATGAGGGCTATGGTTTAGGTTTAGTCAACAATGAGCTTTAATGACTGGTTGAACCCCTCTTTGTGTCTGATGCGCAGCAGATAAAACCCCTTAGTAATGTCATGCAGCGCCAACTCATACTGCTGCGAGCCCTCACCAAAAGCGGCCGCTTCATGTTGCAGCAACTGCCCTTGCAGCGAATACAGTTCAAACTGCACCTGGCCTTTCGATGGATTGAAGAAGCTCACGGCAGCCCTATCGGAGGCGGGATTAGGTGCTACTGTGGCATAGAGACTCTGTGCCTTGTGGTCCTCAACACCGAGATGCACATCCACCGCGATTTTCATCGTCACAGGGAGGTGGTCGGAGCCATTGAAGAGGGCTTCAGCTACCTCGGCGGGCACGGCCGAATTGTATCCTTGGTTCACACTATTATTAAAGTGTTGGCCATCGTTGCCCACAGCATGATAGGAACCCTGTACATAACGCATGTGGTTGTAGCTGAATGCAATTTCGTCCGCCATCAAGATAAAATCGAAACGGTCGTCGAGGCCACCGCTGGAGAAACATTCGTCAGAATAACTCCTAGTAGATTGTGTGTGGAAAGGGGCAAACAACGCATTGTTGTTCCACTCTCCCACTCCGCCTATAAGTGCCAGAGGATCCATGAAGCAGATGCTAGGGTTGCTATAGGTCTGCGTGAGCAAACGGTAACCACTCTCAGAAGCACCATACATGTTGAAGTCGCCCATAATCAACACGTTGTCGGTGGGATAGTTTTGGTTGACGTAATCCATGGCCTTTTGCATCAATGCACGACGGTCACTCTCGTAACCCATCCCAGCCTTGGGATGTGCCACAATGCACACGAGTTTGATGGTGTCGCCGGCAGCCAAGCCGGGTGTCTTCAAATATAGTTCATAGATGTCGGTGTCTCTCGGATTGGTGCGCAATGCCACGTGTTGTTTCAGTCCCATCTTGCGTGAGTCGAAGAAGATATGATTGATAATATTGCTGCCTGCATAATTGATGATGTTGTCAGATTGCCAATAGCTGGCCCCGTTGATGTTGAGGTTGTGACGCAAAAAATCATTCTGTAACTGTTGTGTAGCGCCAAACTCGCAGACGGTGAAGATGTCGGGCTTCACATAGTCGACGAGGGTACGGATACATTCGTCCTTGAGCTGGGTGTTGTTGTTGGTCTCATAGCAGTCGGCATAACCGCTGTTGTAATTGCCATAATACAATAGGTTGTACTGCATCACAGTGATGATATCTTGCGCTTGGGCAAACAGTGCAGTGCACGCTATTATAATAATAAGGTATATTTTGCGTTTCATTTTGTGAGAAATAATGCAGCAAAATTAGAAAAATTGGCGCGATATTTGAATTAATGACTCCGTCGAATCGAAGATTTCCTATTTTTGCACGAATATTCTTATGAAGACAAAGATTCATATTGGTTTTTTGGCCTTGATGACCGTGGTTTTGCTGGCTGCAACGTCTTGCAAGAAGGTGGAGAAATACACCAACTCACCCTTGGTGGGACATTGGGGTTGTGAGGAATACGTAAGCCATCGAGTGGATACAGCTAATGGGGTCGACCGTTGGGACACTTCGTATTTCAACGTGGGCGCAGGCTACGGCTATGAGGTTTATTTCTATGCCGATGGTACGGGACGGTTGTTGCTGAACGAAAGCCCTGCCTTAATCAAGAAATTCAATTGCGATTACGATTATGATTCGGTAAGTCACACACTTACGATTTACAACACCTCATGGATTATCTCCATCTTTTCTGACGCTACCAGTGCCGACATGGACATTGAGGAGTTGACGGCCAACACTATCAGGGCTTCGTGGATCAATCATTTTTCGGAGCCAATACCTTTCTTTGAACGCTTTTTCTTGAAACGAATTGACTAACAATAAATTACTAATAAGATGAAAAAAACTACGTTATTGACATTGTGTGCTATTGCAGCATTAATGTTTACCTCTTGTGGAAAAATTGATGAAAAGTCATTTGTCGGCACTTGGGGTGTTGAAAAAATCGAGTATTACAACATCGACTATGCAGGCAATCCGATTGGAGCTTCCATGAGCACTTTCAACTTGGTTCCTGGCGACCAGCAGAGCGGCATCGATTTGATCTTCAGGGAAGACAAGACGGGTGAGATGCGCGACAGAAGCCAAGACACCTTGAAACTCGACTGGAATAATGAGACGGAAACTTACGAGACGATCATCATTTGTCCCGACACCACTTTGGTGACCAAATTCACCTATTCCGTTGACAAATCCGCTTCTATTCTCTATATGAATCTTGAAAACCCCGTCAAGACCTATAAGATGAATATCGTCAATATGACCAAGGATTCGTTCATTTATGAGAATGAGTACGGAACGAACTATGTTGAAAAGGCTTATATGAAACGTCTTTCCAACACACCTTCCAAGTCGGGCAGCCGCGGCAGTCAGCCATGGCGTCCTCGTAGAGAAGGCTCGTTCTTGAGCGGGAAATAATACACCCGACGGAAAAAACATTGCCGTGCATAGATTCCCAAGGGAATGACATGCACGGCAATGTTTTTTATTCTACCAGCAAAACCAAGCCTTTCAGATAGGCGCCTTCCGGGTGGAAGATATTGATGGGGTGGTCGGCGGGTTGCGATAGCTGGTCGATGATTCTCACATTACGTTTGGCCTCGATGGCAGCGGCGGTGACTATGCCTTGGAAGGTGGCCTTGTCGACGGCTTGCGAGCAGCTGAAGGTGAACAGCAGCCCTCCTTTGGCGATGCGCTTGATGGCTTCCGCATTGATGAACTTGTAACCGCCCAAGCCACGATGACGGTCGTGATGCCGCTTGGCAAACGCCGGCGGGTCAAGGATGATGAGGTCAAAGGCTCCCTCGCGCATGTCGGTCACATAGTCTTTCATGTCGGCTACATAACAGGGATTGTCTTCTTTCGAATAGCCGTTCAACGCTATGTTGGCCTCGGCAGCGGCAATGGCTTTCTTGGATGCGTCGACGGTGATGGCCCGTTTGGCTCCGCCCTTCAGTGCAGTGACGGAGAAACCACCCGTATAGCCAAAGGCATTGAGCACGGTTTTGCCTTGTGCGAAACGACGCACCAATTCACGGTTTTCGCGTTGGTCCAAGAAAAAGCCGGTCTTTTGGCCTTCCTCCCAGTTGGGAAGGAAACGGCTGTCGTTTTCCATAATCACCTCATCGAGCTGTCCACCAAGCAGATAGCCATCCTCAATGATGGCATCTTCCTTGCCCATGCGTTGCATGGCCTCGGCACTTTTGTTGTAGATGGCTTGCAGGCCAAGGTTGGGCATGAGCTTGAGGGCGCGAACGATCTCCTTCAGATGGATTGCCATGCCCTCGGTCTGGGCTTGTACCACGGCGGTGTGGCCATAGACGTCGACGATGAGTCCGGCCAAGCCGTCACCTTCGGAGTGGACGAGTCGGAAACAGTTGGTATGCGGGTTGTTGGTGAGGCCCATGATTTTGCGCACCTCATAGGCATGGTTGAGGCGGTCGAGGAAAAACCATTCGTCGATTTTGCAATTCTCAAAACTGAGCATCTTCACGGCGATGCTGTCTGATTCGCAGAATCCGGTGCCGAGGATGTTGCCATCGTAATCAGTAACGGTGACCGTGTCGCCAGCCTGCAAGCCTTTGGCGGCATCGTGGATGGCACCAGAAAACACCCAAGGATGGAAACGGCGCAAGGCATCGTCCTTGCCAGGATTGAGCCTAATGACGGGATAAAGAGGGGTTTGTGGCATAGTTTGATTGTATTTTGGCGCAAAGATAGTTTTTTTCTTTTTACAATATGAAACCGTTTCCGTAACTTTGCCCCAAAATTGAATCCAAATCCATGAACAATTCTTTCACCATCGGAGGTCAAATCGTCGACCTTATCAATTCAAGGATTTTTTCGGGCGTTGTCGTCGTTGAGGACGGCAAAATCACCAAGATAGAGGAGCAGCCTGTCGGTAATACGCAGTATATCATGCCAGGCTTCGTCGATGCACATGTGCATATCGAAAGTTCCATGCTGGTGCCGTCGGAGTTTGCCCGTTTGGCGACCTGCCATGGCACGGTGGCCACCGTCAGCGACCCACACGAAATCGCCAATGTGCTTGGCAAGAACGGCATCAGATACATGATTGAAAATGGGAAGAAAGTGCCGTTCAAGTTTTTCTTTGGCGCGCCGAGTTGTGTGCCTTCCACCAGTTTTGAGAGCGCTGGAGCGAGCCTTGATGCCAACGACATTGAAGAACTGATGGCCTCCGACGACATCTATTACCTCTCGGAGGTGATGAACTACCCCGGTGTCATCAACGAGGATCCCGAATTGATGCGTAAAATCGCTGCCGCCAAGAAACATGGAAAGCCTATCGACGGCCATGCGCCGGCTGTGACAGGCTCCGACTTGCAGAAGTATGTGAGTGCGGGCATCACCACCGACCATGAGTGCTTCCGTCTGGCTGGTGCCTTGGAGAAAATCGGCCTTGGTATGAAAATCCTCATCCGTGAAGGCAGTGCAGCCCGTAACTTCGATGCCTTGATTCCGCTCATGGCCTCCCACCCCGACAAGTTGATGTTCTGTTCCGACGACAAACACCCCGATGAGTTGGACGATGTCCATATTGATGTGTTGGTACGCAAGGCCATCGCGTTGGGCTACGATGTGATGGATGTGTTAAGAGCAGCCTCATACAATGCCGTCAAGCATTACAAACTCAATGTGGGTTTGTTGCAATTGGGTGACGATGCCGATTTTATCGTGGTCGATGATTTGCACAATCCAGTAGCCAAACAGACTTATATTAAAGGTGTATTGGTGGCCGAGAATGGCGTGTCGAACATCCATTATAAGGAAACAGACACCCCAAACATTTTCAAAGCCGAGTACATCAAGGCAGAAGACATATTTGTTCCCGACAAAGGTAAGAAGATAAAGGTGATAGAGTGTTTTGACGGTCAGTTGATCACCAAGGGCTTCACGACCGAACCCAAAGTAGTGGAGGGTGGTATTGTCAGCGATATGGAACGTGACATCCTAAAAATCGTGGTCGTCAACCGTTATAAACCAACCAAACCAGCTGTCGCTTTCATCAAAGGCTTTGGCCTAAAGCGCGGAGCTTTGGCATCAAGCGTGGCACACGACAGCCACAATATCGTAGCGGTGGGCGCTACCGACAAGGACATCCTTCATGCCGTTAACCTGCTCATTGAGCACACAGGCGGAGTGACGGCCTATTGCGGCACGGAGATGATAGCGGTGCCGTTGCCAGTAGCTGGATTGATGAGCAATGAAGACGGCTACGAAGTGGCGCAAGCTTATCAGAATGCCAATACGTTGGCAAAACGTTTGGGTTCAACGCTTTATGCACCCTTCATGACCCTGGCGTTCATGGCTTTATTGGTAATCCCCGAGCTGAAACTCAGCGACGAAGGATTATTTGATGTCTCCAAGTTTGCCGTCACTTCAATTTACGAGGAATGATGCAACTCCGTCAATGCCAACTTTCTGATTTACAATCTGTCATCGACCTGAATGAGGCGATTTATTCCGCTTTGCCCGACAAGTCGATATTGAGGCATAATTCTCCCGAGATGATAGCCTCCTGTATTGAGGAACCCAATGTCACCTTGGGCATTTGGGAGGGGGATATGCTGATAGCCATAGGGATGCTTTATGTTCCCCAATGCATAGAGGAAGACCATTTCCATGATTTGGGGTTGGAAGGCGAATACAAGTCGGCAAACCAGAAGCTGTTTTTGGTGCGTGAAGGCTATCGTGGCCTAGGCTTGCAAAGAAAGCTCATCCGCGAGGTGGAAAAAATCGCTTTGGCGAGGGGCTATAACCTGCTTTGCACCACTGTGGCTCCCAATAACGAATTCAGCATCAATAACTTCCTGAAAGAAGGTTACGTCTATGCCAAAACGGAAGAAAAATACGGAGGCTTGGTGAGGAACTTGTATTACAAGGTATTATAATACATTCAGCCGGTTCGCGTCTTGTTTCACGAAGATGGCAAGCATCATGGTGAAAGCCAGCATGCTCGAGCCACCATAGCTCAGGAAGGGCAGGGGGATGCCGATGACAGGGACCAAACCAATGGTCATGCCGATATTAATGGCAACGTGAACAAAGAAAATTCCCGCTACACCATATCCATACACACGGCTAAAGGTGGATCGTTGTCGCTCGGCGAGAATGATGATTCGTACCAACAAAGCCACATACAATAAGACAACAGCAGCGGTACCAAAGAAACCTCCCTCTTCACCTACTGTGCAGAAAATGAAGTCGGTATGCTGCTCGGGGACAAAGTCATACTTGGTCTGGGTGCCTTGTAAAAAACCTTTGCCCGTCAAGCCACCTGAACCAATGGCAATTTTTGACTGGTGTACATTGTAGCCGTCGCCTTTCGGGTCGTCTTTCATTCCTAAAAGTACTTCGATACGTGAACGTTGGTGTTCTTGAAGCACCTTGTTGAAAGCGTAATCCACTGAGAATACGAAGACAAACATGAATATAAAAACACCTAACATCGTGAACAGGTGCTTTTTCTTATTCAGAATGTAGTAGGTCAAAGTGAGGACAAGTAGGCCACCTAAGATGATATACATGATTTTTTGTGACCAAATCAGAGTGAAGACGAACAAGACGATGGCAACAACGCCAGCAACCATCACCAATCCCGCGCCAGGCAGCCCTTCACGGTAAAAAATGAAGATAAAGGAGACAAAAACGATGGCCGACCCTGTGTCGTTTTGAAGCAAAACGAGAGCCATGGGGATGAGGACGAGAGCAATGGCAAAGATTTGGTCCTTACGTTTTTGAAGGTCGACATCCAAGCGGCCAAGATAACTGGCTAACGCCAAGGCCGTCGCCATCTTGGCAAACTCGGAAGGTTGGAATTTGACAGGACCGAATTCAATCCATGCGGTGGCACCTTTTGTGGCTTTGCCATAGACAAGTACCACGAATAGACTAGCTAGTACGACAATATAAATCCAAAACGCAAAGGCATTGAAAAACTTGGCATCGATGAGCAATATGATAAAGCCCATCAAAAGTGCGGTACCAATCCAAATCAGCTGTTTTCCATAGACTTGCGACAGGTCAAAGATGCTGGGATGCGCTTCATTGTATCGGGCTGAAAAGATGCTGAACCAACCGATGAGCACCAGAGCCAGATAGATGAGTACAATTATCCAGTCGATTTTCCCTATGATACTGTTTCTTTCGTTCATCTTTCGTTCTTATATGAGATTCTGCCTTCCATCATGCGTTGTTCCAACTCCTCGCGTGTGGTGTAGCCTCGGATGTATTTTTCTATCATCAGGCTAGCGATGGGCGCTGCCCATGTGGCCCCGTAGCCGCCATTTTCGATGATGACGGCCAATGCGATTTTCGGATTCTCGGCTGGGGCGAAGGCGATGAAATTGGAGTGATAGTTACCATGCGGGTTTTGGGCTGTTCCTGTCTTTCCGCATTGGGCAATGTCTTTCATCTCGTAACGACGAGCCGTGCCCGCCGGTCCGCTGAAGACGGTACGAAGGCCCGCTTTCATCACCCTGACATGGCGTTGGTCGATGCCAGGGTCGACACGGGTGGTCATCACCTCGGGGATGGCCGTGGTGTCGCCAAAGCATTTGATGAGGTGGGGTGGATAATAGAAGCCTTCATTGGCAATCATGGCGGCAATGTTGGCCAACTGCAAAGGTGTGACCAACACCTCACCTTGCCCGATACCTAACGAACGGATAGTCACGGAGTTCCATTGTCCATTGTACATTCGGTCGTAATACTCGCGTGAGGGGATGTTGCCCGAGCGTTCGTAAGGAATGTCGGTGTTGAACTTACGGCCAAGTCCCATCTTGTAGGTCATGTCTTTCCAATACTGGTAGCCATTTTTCATGTTCCCGAATTTCGGGTTGTTGATGGTAGCCTTGAAGGCCTCATAAAAATATGGATTACACGAATTCATGATAGCATTGGCGAAATCGGGGCTGCTGCCATGCGAGTGGGTGCATTTGATGGGCAAAGAAGCTGGTCCCGAGCAATGGAAAGGAGTGGCAGGGGTGATGGTGCCGCTTTGCAACGCAATAAGTCCAACGACGGTTTTGAAGGTGGAGCCAGGAGGATAGGTTCCGCTGATAGCCCTGTTAATCAAGGGCTTCATGGGGTCTTTCTGGAGTTCGTTGTAGTTTTTTCCGCGTTCGCGGCCAACCAACAAATTAGGGTCGTAGGTGGGACTTGATACGAAAGCTAAGATTTGTCCCGTTGATGGTTCCACAGCCACGATGGAGCCAATTTTGCCCTGCATCAACTGCTCACCGTAGGCTTGTAGCTCAGCATCCAAGCCGAGATAGATGTCTTTTCCTGCAATTGGGTCTTTGTCGAGTTCACCATCCATGAAGCTGCCCATCTCGCGGTTGTGCACGTCCACCATCATCACTTTCAAGCCCTTCACGCCGCGTAGTTCTTTCTCGTACGACTTCTCGATGCCCGATTTCCCGACATAATCGCCTTGGCGGTAATAATCCTCCTCGTCTTTTTCGAGTTCCTTTTGGCTGATTTCACCGATGTCGCCCAAGGTATGAGCCGCAATAGGAAGGGGATAATGGCGGACGGTTCGGGTCTGGAAATAAAAGCCATTAAACCTATAAAGCACCTCAGCGATGTGGGCATAGTTTTCTTTCGAAACTTGGGTCATGAAGGGCGACGGTTTCAAAAACGACTCCTTTTTGGCCTTGTTCATCCTTTCGATGAATGAGGTCTTGTCTATGTCGAGCAGTCGGCAGAATTCGAGCGTGTCAAACGGATTCACGGTGTCTTTTGCCTGTTCCATGACTTGTTTTGGAGTGACCATCAAGTCGTAGACGGCCTCGTTGAAGACCAACAAATTACCGTTTCGGTCAAATATTTTTCCCCTTGCTGGATACTGGGTGACGAAACGTAAAGCGTTGTTGTCGGCAAGTTGTTTGTAATGCGTGTCGAGGACTTGAAGCGAGAACAATCTGATGAGAAACAGCGCTCCTATTGCAATGAAGATACCCATTACAAGTAATTTTCTGGAAGACAGATTGTTATTTTTCGCTTTCATGACCTTTGGATTGTTAGCAAAAGTACAAGTTTTTATTCGTATGTAGATGGCTTTTGGAGCAAAAAATTTTAGTGTTTTCAAAACGTTTTTTTGGTGTCAAAAAGGGAAAAACTATCCAATTCTTGTGGTGATTCACTTTTTTTGTATATTTGCACGTTTTTTTATGCATAAAATGAAGAAGTGTGTATTCATAATAATGTTAGGCTTGATGCTCACGGGATGTAATCAACAAGGGAAGAATTCAATGTTGATTCAGCGGAGTTTTTTCAATACCACGTGGGAACGCTTTGATTATTTGCGTAATGAGATTGAAATCAAAGAGGAGACCACTTTTGATTTGAGTATGCAAGTCAGCTTTACTGATGAATACGCCTACGATTATTTTTCGATGGTTTTCACCGTTTTCACCAAGGAAGGTGTCCCTTATCGCAGCAAAGGCTATAAGTTTAATCTAAAAGATGCGGAAGGCCACTGGAACTCAGAACTGAAAGACGGATGCTATACTTTCGATTTTCCAATCAACAAACAGTTTTTGATTACGGAACCAGGAAACTATCGTTTTCAAATCGAATATAGGATGCCTATCACGCCTTTGGTGGGCATAAAAGAACTGACGCTGACAAACAACAACTTGAAAAACAAATAAACATAATACGTATGAAATACTTTAATAGAATTACAAAACTTGGAATCTTTACTTTGGTTCTGACCATGATGTTCGCTTCTTGCGTTCCTCAGAAGAAAATGATTTATCTCAAGGATGCTGAAATGGCGGCAGCGAACATTTCTAAGGAATATGTGAACGACCGTTCAGTCAACTATAAGTTGCAGCCAGGCGACAACCTATTCATAAGAGTGCTGAACACCATTGATGAACGTAGTGCTTCTGCTATCTCTGGTGAGTATACTAACCGGAGTTATATGTCATCTGACGCATCCATTTACCTTCAATCCTATACCCTGGACGAAGAAGGTTGTATCGAAATGCCATTGACCGGAAAAATAGAATTGAAAAATTTGACCATTGACGAAGCCAAGGAAAAACTGCAAACCGAGCTTGCCAAATATGTCAACCAGACAACTCTTATCGTAAAACTGTCCAACTTCAATCTTACCGTGTTGGGCGAAGTTACACGTCCTGGCATGTATAAGGTTTATCAGTCACAGATCAATTTGTTCGAAGCCATTTCCATGGCTGGCAATATGACCAACTTTGCCAAGAACAATGAGGTGAGGATTATCCGCCAAACCGACAATGGCTCTGAAGTGGTTACTGTGGACATGGGTCAGGCCGACATCCTTTCATCACCTTATTATTATCTGAAACCGAATGACATTATCTATGTCGAACCGCTCAAGATCAAGCAATGGGGCTTCACTGCATTCCCCTATTCGACCGTCATTTCTGTCATTTCTTTGGGTGTCACCTTGGTCACCTTGGTGCGTAGCATGAGTAAATAATTGATTGAAATATAATAAAATAGATAGATTATTATGCAGAACGAAACAACAAACTACAAGCCTCAGCAGAGCACGGATGAACAATCCATCGATATCAAGCAATTGATATATATCTGCTTAAGTCATTGGTACCTTTTTGTTATCTTTGTTGTATTGGCCTTGGCCGTTGGTTTTGTAATCAACAGATACAAGCCCAGTGTGTATCAAACCTCGGGAACGGTACTCATTAAGAGCGATCAGACATTTGACCCCACCTCTCTTATGACCAATTTGAATACGGGTAAGTCAAATGTTGAAAACGAAATGGCTATTCTTAGGTCATATTCATTGGCAGAACGAACCATCAAAAAAATGAATTTGGAGGTTACCTATTCTGAAAAGGGACGTGTTTCTACAGTGGAATTGTATAAAACCGCTCCTTTTACTGTTGAATTTGACCGTAGTGTTCCGCAAGCCGTTGGTTTGACTTATGAGATAACTGCGTTTAATACCGAAGCATTTAGTTTGCACGGCACCTCAGAGTTCCTGACCAAATACGACTATGTGCTCTGCCAAACATTGCAAAGTGTACCCCAAAAGGTTGATGTTGTCACGGAGTGCAAACAAGGTGAATGGATTGACAATGGATATAACCGTTTCCGTATTGTATTAAACGAAAACTATAATCCTGAAAAAGACAATAGCAGAAAACTTTATTTCCGACTCAATAGCTATCCCAGCTTGGTTAGACAATTAAGTTCTTACACCGTAAGTGCAACAAGCAAGCAATCTTCGGTTGTTTCCATTGTCATGAACGGTTCCAATCCTGGTAAGATTGTTGAGTTCACCAATATGCTGATGAATGAATATGTCAACCGCGGATTGGAAAAGAAGAATTTGGTTTCTGAAAACACCATTCGTTTCATCGATGATGAATTGACTGGAATTCAGGAGTCGTTGGGTAGTGCAGCCAGTGAGCTGAAAGAATTCCGTACGCAAAACGACCTGATGAACCTTGACATGCAAGCTACTCAGATTTACAACAATATCCAGGCCTTGGAGAGAGAAAGAGCTGAAATGACTGTTAATGTTAAGATTTACAAGCGTTTGCAGGATTATATCAAGGAACAAATTGATGACCCTGAGAATCTTGCAGCTCCCAGTACAATGGGCATTGCAGACCCCTTGCTCAACCAGTTGGTGAGAGACCTCGTTACTTTGTCGCAGACCAAGGCAACGCAATTGCTTACCCAGACAGAACAACACCCTCAAATTGTGAAACTTAACGAGCAGATCGTTACCACGAAGAAAACCTTGTTGGAAACCATCAACAACTTGGTCATTAATGCCGACATGAGTCTTGATGAAATCAACAAGCGTATTGCTAAGGCTGTTTCAGAGACCAAAGTTCTCCCTGAGAAACAACAACAGTTGATCAATTACCAACGTAATTTCAACTTCAACGATGAGACTTACAAGTATTTGATGCAGCGTCGTGCCGAAGCTCAAATCCTGAAGGCTTCCAATACGCCCGACAACGAGGTTCTTGATGTTGCTAGACTTGAGAGAACGGTTCGAATTGCTCCGCGTACTTCTATGAATTATCTCATCGCCCTCATCCTTGGCTTGTTGATCCCTGCCGTGTATTTGTTCCTCAAGGACTTCTTCAACGTGTCAATCAGCGATCGTAAGGATGTGGAGAAACTGACCAGCTACCCGATTGTCGGTCAGGTGGCTCAAACCAGTTCGAAAGACCCGCTGGTGGTCGTCAATTCACCCAAGTCACCTATTGCAGAGTCGTTCCGTTCCATCCGTACCAATGTTGAATTCATCACTCAAGGTAAGAATCAGAGCACTATCTTGGTTACAGGTGATATGCAGAGCATCGGTAAGACCTTCAACGCCATCAACGTTGCGTCTATTTACGCACTTTATGGTAAGAAGACGGTTCTGTTGGGCTTCGACTTACGTAAACCTAAACTCTTCAAGGAATTTGGCTTGAACAACAATATCGGTTTGAGCTCATTCCTCTCCAACAAGGAACCGTTTGAAAGCATTATCCAGTCCACGACAGCCATTCCGAGTCTCGATATCATCACTAGCGGACCTATCCCGCCCAACCCGGCTGAGTTGATTGCTTCCGAGAAGTGCGACGAACTCTTCAAATTGCTCCGCGAACGTTATGACTACATCATTATCGATACGCCTCCTGTTGGTTTGGTCACGGATGCCTTCCTGTTGATGAAACATAGCGATGTGAACTTGTTCATTGTCCGTCAAGGTGTCACCAACAAGAATATCTTCGGCACCATCATCAAGGATATGGAATCCCGTGGTCTCAAGATGTCTATCGTTCTTAATGGTATCCAGACGAATAAGGGCTATGGCTACGGCTATGGTAAGAAGTATGGCTATGGTTATGGCTATGCCTACGGTTATGGTTACGGCAGATACGGCAGCAGTAATAGTGGTTATTATGGAAACGACTATTACGGTGAAAATCCTCAAGAGGATACCGGCAAGAAGAAGCATCGTTCGAAAGACAAGGAATAAAATAGTTGAAAATCACATTAGGTGATGGAACAAACGAGATATTGGCATGCCCTCTATGTCAGGTCGCGGGCTGAGAAGAAAGTCTTGGCTCAATTGGAAGACATGGGCATAGAGGCATACTTGCCAATGATAACGCGACTCAAGCAATGGAGCGACCGTCGTAAGAAAGTCGAGGAACCGCTGTTCAAGTCGTATGTGTTTGTCTTCTCCAACGAGAAAGAACATCTTCCTATTGTGAGCGTTTATGGTGTGGTTAAATTCGTTTCATTTGAGCGAAAAGCAGTGATTGTTCCTGAAAACCAAATACTTGCCATCAAGCGTTTCATTCAGGATTATGAGATGGATGACGAGGGTAAGATTTTGGACAACGATGACTTGAAGGAGGGCCAGATGGTGAGAATCATCAGTGGACCCATGAAGGGACTTTGTGGCCGCCTCGAATCGGTCAAAGACAAACGTCGACTGATCGTTTTCATTGATGTGGTAGGCCAATATATTCCTGTCAACATCCCACGAACGAAAGTGGAACCGATTAAAGAAGAGATGTTGCAATAAAGTAATATGGATTATTTAGTAATGTGTTATAAAAACAGAATAAATCATGGATGCCGAGAAAAACAGTAAAAAACAACTATGGTTTTATGTCCTTCTTGCAGCATTGGCTGTGGCCGTTGTGCTTGCCATCGTCATGTCGGTCAAGAATGCTTCAATTAAGGATGAATTAAGAGTACTTGAGGCTGAGAAAGAGATGCAACGTGCTGATTTTCAAGCTGAAGTCGATAGCTTGATGGTTGTTCATAATGAATTAAAGGAAAGCTATGGCGAGCTCAGTGAGGAACTGGCGCAAAAAGACAGCATTATCCAAGCTGATGCCGTTGAGATTAAGAAACTCCTTGATTCTCAATGGGATTATTATCAAGTCAAGAAGAAATTGGCTGCCTTGCAAGAGATTTCACAGCGCTATGTACGCCAAATGGATTCGCTTTATACCGTCAATCGTGAGTTGGTAGCGGAGAACGAACGTATTCGCGAGGAATTTCAGGCCGAACGTCGCCAGAATACCAACCTTACGCGCCAGAAGGAAGAACTGACCAACAAAGTGAATTTGGCGGCTACGATGAAACTAAACAGATATTCTGCCCAAGCGGTTCGCTTCAAGGGAAGCGGTAAGGAAACACCGACTGACAAAGCCGATCGTGCCGAACGCATTAGAATTGACTTCACCGTGGCGGCTAATGAATTGGTTCAGCCTGGCACGAAGTTGTTTTATGTGCGTATTGCCGACCCCACCAAGTCCATCATTTGTAAAGGAACTGGGGATGAGTATTCCTTCAAATCCAATAATGAGACTTTGCAGTTCACAGAGCAAGTAAGGGTGAATTACGAAGGACAGGATACCGATGTCCGTGCCTATTATGTCAAGCCTTCTGGTGTTGAATTCAGGCCGGGTACCTATTTTATCGATATCTATGAACAAGGTGGAAAGCTGATCGGGCAGACAGCAATAGACTTGAGATAATCGTTTTATAGACAGGAATGAAAGCCAGCTTTCGCTGGCTTTTTTTATTCCAATACGGTTTTCAACACTTCGTGTGAATGGAAATCCTTCATCACGGGTGCATGAAGGCGCATGAAAACGATGAGATTGTCAAGCAACTCCCGACGTTGTGTCACCCGAAGCGGAATTCCACAGGCTTCGTCGATACCTTTGTCGAGAAAACGCGAAAGCAATTCGGCAGATTCTGCATCAAAGTAGTAGGGATGCAGCGGATAGTCGTGTGCAAACGAGCCTTCCATCATGTCGAAACAATACCCTTCTTTGTGGTTTGATTTGGGATAGAATCCGAGGTAGCGGGTCAGTTCCAAAGTGAAATACAGCGGAAAATTAGCAAAGTCTTTTTCCACCAAGTCGAGCCATTGAAGTGAACGGACGATAAAATCATAAAGCGCTTCGTTCTGCTCTTGTTCCGTGATGGTCTTTGACAACAATTCGCTGACATACATCAAGATGGCACTTTTGTTCATCACAAAAGGGAGGCTTTGATAGACAAAAGATAGCTGTACGTCTTTCAGGTAGCCCAGCGTGCCTCTGTTGGCTTTTTCCACACCTATATAATTAATAAGGTTGAGGTTTTGGAATAGGGCTATGCGGTTTTTGGAACTGCGGTTGAAAGCGCCTTTTACCATGTAGGACTTCAAGCCATAGTTGCGGGTAAACACCTTAACAATCAGGCTGGTGTCGCCGTAGCGAATGGATTGCAGGACGATGCCTTGTATCTTGTCGTCCATCAGTTTTGAACGAGGATCTTGGTGGCAAACTTATTGGTGCCTTGTTTGGTGCTAACGAAGATATAATAGACCCCAGGTTCCACTTTTTCGCCGTTGATGTTCGTGCAGTCCCAAACGGCTTGGCCGCCCTCCGAAATCAGTTGGGTGACGAAGGTGCCATCCACAGTGGTGATTCTAACCAATGAGTTGGAAACCAACCCCTTGATTCCCACATAGCCGTGATAACCCATTCGGACGGGATTGGGGTAGGCCACCACATCGCTGACGATGGGTTCTGGAGTGGCATATTCGCCACGATAGGAAATGACGCCGCTGCTTGTGCCGAAAAACACCTCGCCGCTCTTGTCGATGGCCATCGTGCTGACTGCGTTGTCGAGCAAGGGACTGTTGTTGGTGTTGAAATAATGGATTTCCTTAGGCTTGCCGTCGAACGACATGAGATAGACGCCCGATTCGAGGCCAAACCAGATTTGGTTGATGCCTTCCATGGCGGCCATCGAGAGTACATTGGATCCATCGAAGAGGTAATCGTATTGGTCGGTGCCATCGTTGCGAGGCACGCGGACTTGTGTGGCATCGTAATTGTTTCCGCTGAAGATTTTTTTCGTGTCGTCAAACAAGCAAGGGCCTTTGTCGGTTCCTGCCCACACCGCACCGTTATAGTCAACAGCAAGGCAGTTGACGGATCCGGCCAAATGCCCACTTCCAGCAGCAGTATTGAGGTTGACTACTTGGTCGTCGGCAGCATTGTCGAAAGTTCCGTTGTCGTTGAAGACGATGACCTCACCGTTGCGGCGAGTAATCCATTTGTAGTTGTTGTGGTCGATGAGCAGTGTGCCGATGTCGATGGCACTAAGGGTACCACCAAGGTTGTATGAATGCCAAGTGCCGTTTGGTTCCATCATGGAGAGCAGGTTGGGAACTCCGGTGTTGGCCACCCAGAGGTTGCCTCTGCTGTCGAAGGCCAAACCACTGATGTTAATGAGGCTGTGGTCTTGCACCCAATAATCCAGTGTGCTGTTGTCGGCATTGTAGACTTCCACCAGTTCGTTGTCCTTGAATTTCAGAATGCCGCTGCCCCAGGTGCCCACGTAGGTGATTGAAGGATCGTTGGGATTGGTGGCGGTGCACACGAAATCGGTGTAATCGTTGAAGTCGGGTAGGGTGGTGTTGTTGAGAATAGTCCATAAGCCGTCGAATCGGGCAACACCTTCATGCATGTAACGTTTGCCCCAGTTGGCGGCATGGCCTCCCGTGGCTATCCACACTTGGTCACCGCAGGCTTGAAGCTCAAAGACATTCTTCGATGCGGGGCCATTGGGTTTCACATCCGTGTTGTTCCAGCCATCAGTCGTCTTGATGAGGCCGCGGCGAGTGTCGCCAATCCAAAAGTTGCCACTGTTGTCGAGGGCAGCTGAAAGTGGCTCAATCGACCCTCCAGGCGAATGAATTGCCAAGGATTCATTCAAATTGGCATCGCGCACCGAAATCCCGTAACGATTGGTGAGGATAAAACGGTCGTTGTAAGCGCGTAATTCATACTTTTGATTCACATCCTGTTTGTCGAAGTAGCCCCAATGGTTTCCATCGTTGACAAAAAGCGTGTCGGAATTGTAGCCACCATCGTAGTTCAAATACAACTTTCCGTAAAATACCTCCATCTCAGTATAAGCCAAATGGGGATGGATCAAACTGCTGTCGAAATGCCAAGCCGAGTAATTGGCCAGATTAGGGGCATCTTGAGCGGCATAATACACGCCGTCGTCGGTTGAGGCATAGATACGGCCTTGGAAAAAGGCAATATCGGTAACGTTCACAGCATCGCCTTGGTTACCAATGTAATAAGTGTCCTTCACCTCTTCTTTTTTCAAATCAAAGACCACGATGCCAAAACCGCAAGCCACGTAAGCGAGATCGCCGTTGCAAAACACATTATTAATTCTTTTGTTACCCACGATGTTTTTGTCCTTGATTTCGCTCATGTTCTTGATGTTGCCGTCGGAATCGATGAGGTCGACATTGGCATTGGTGTAGGCAACGAACAGTTTGCGTTGACTTGTGTTGTAACGCATGGTGCTGATGCCGATGTCAGACAAACCATTGATTTTGTTCAAGATATTGATGGAATTGTCTTGCGTGTCGTAATAGAACAACTCGTATTCAGTGGCGGCATAAATCTTGTTTCCTACAGGCTCCACGGCAATCACTTTCTGATAGGGAAGATGCGTGCGCCAATTGCCGATGGATACACCGTCTTGGGCGAAGAGGTTTGTCGAAAAGAGCCACGAAGCTATGATGAGGGTAAAAAACTTCAAGTATTTCATACAGTACAATTTTAGGCGGTAAAATTACGAAATTATGAGATAGTAACGATGATTTTGTGGTTTTATTGTTTAGGCAAAAAACAAAACAAAACAGCAAACAACTGATGGACAATTGTTTGCTGTTTTGTAGCCCAACTAGGACTCGAACCTAGATTTAAAGTTTAGGAAACTTCCGTTCTATCCCTTGAACTATTAGGCCGTTGGAAAATCCGCTGCAAAAGTACGTAATTTTTTCGAAACAAAAGAAACTTATTTCAAATCAAGCACGATAGGGCAGTGGTCCGAGTGCATCACCTCGGGCAAGATGTCCACGTCGGCAATGCGGTCTTTCAGGTTGTCCGTCACCATGTGGTAATCGATGCGCCAGCCAAGGTTCTTGGCACGGGCTCCGGCGCGGAAGCTCCACCAGCTATAGCGGTTGGGCTCCTTCACCAAATGGCGGAAGCTGTCGATGTATCCGTCTCTGAGGAAATCGGTCATCCATTGGCGCTCCTCAGGAAGGAAGCCCGAAGAGGTGTCATGCTTTCTCGGGTTGTTGATGTCGATGTCCTCGTGGCAGATGTTGTAGTCGCCAGAAAGTACAAGGTTGGGACGCTCCTTTCTTAAGTTGTTGACATACTTGCGGAAAAAGTCGAGCCACACCATCTTAAAGGCTTGACGCTCATCACCAGTGGTGCCCGAAGGATGATAGACGCTCACCACCGAGAGGTCGCCGAAGTCGGCACGCAGGAAACGGCCTTCGTTGTCATATAAAGGTTCGTTCATACCATAGGCCACGTTGTCGGGCTCTTGTTTCGTGATGAGACCAACGCCACTGTAGCCTTTCTTTTGCGCGGGGAACCAATAATGGTGGTAGCCCATCATCTCGAAGTCCATCAGGGGAATCTGGTCGGGAGTGGCCTTCAGCTCTTGGAAGCAGAGCACATCGGGTTGGTAGTCGCTGATCCACTGCAGCAGGCCTTTGTTGATGGCTGCGCGGATGCCGTTCACGTTATAACTGACGATTTTCATGCTGCGAAAATAGTGAAAAAGTCATTTCTTTTTTCTTTGCGCGTTACTTTTTCCTATTTTAGCGGCCGAAAACGACCAAGATGACATTCACAGACAAACTCAACGGATGGATTGATAGGTTTACTGCCTGGCGGACGACCCACATGACCGACCGCCGTTTCATGCTGATACTCAGCATCCCAACGGGTTTTTGTGCAGGTGCCGCTGCTGTCATTATCAAGAAGCTTGCCCATGGCATTCGTGAATTGGTGTTCAATTTTCAGGGTCAATACGCACATTTCCTTTTTTTCATCTGTCCCGCCATCGGTATTTTGTTGACCATCTTGTTTTGTAAGTATATCCTGAAAAAGGATGTCGGTCACGGCATTCCGGGCATTCTTTATGCCATCTCGAAAAACAAAGGCAAGGTAAGCCGCAGTAGCACTTGGTCGAGCATTGTCACCAGCGCATTGACGGTTGGCTTTGGTGGTTCGGTGGGATTGGAAGGTCCTTCTGTGTCGACGGGCGGCAGCATTGGCTCCAATATAGCCCAGTTGTTCAAATTGGATTACAAGCATACCATCCAACTCATTGGCATGGGTGGTGCGGCGGCTTTGGCGGCCATCTTCCAAGCGCCCATAACAGGTATCGTTTTCGCACTTGAGGTGTTTATGATTGACCTGTCGCTCAATGCCTTGGTACCCATCATCTGCTCCTCGTTTGTTGCCATCCTGACGGCATATTGGTTTCTCGGCCAGACCGTGGAATATCCAGCGGTTATCACGGAGGGTTTCATCCCTTCCAATGCCATCTATTATGTGTTGTTAGGCCTCTTTGCAGGTTTGGTGTCGGCGTATTTCCTCAAGGTGACTTTCAGTGTAGAGAAGCGTTTCAAAAGGATACAATCACCTTGGACAAGATTTTTCGTTGGCGGCACGTTTTTGGGTATTCTTATCTTCCTTTTCCCTGCCCTTTACGGCGAGGGTTACGAAGCCATCAACTCAGCCTTGCGCGGCGACTACAGTCCTGTGTTCAACAACCCATGGTTTGCTAACTTCAAGGACTATGATTTGGTAGTCATCATCTTGTTTGCGGGCATGATTTTGCTGAAAGCCTTTGCCACGGCTTTCACTTTTGGTGCAGGCGGCGTGGGCGGCACCTTTGCCCCAGCCTTGTTTATCGGTGCTTTTACGGGATTGTTTTTTGCCACTTTGGTCAACTATTTGGGTCTTGGCAGCCTTGACCCTGCCAAGTTTGCCCTAGTAGGCATGAGTGGTTTGGTGGCGGGAATGCTCCATGCCCCATTGACAGGTCTTTTCCTCATTGCTGAAATCACCAACGGTTATGCCCTGATAGTGCCTCTGATGATTGTGTCTGCTTTGTCATACGCCATCAACAGGCTGTTTTTCAGCCATTCCATTTATACCAATGCGGTCGCTGAGAAAGGCGTGGAGGTGACACATAACAAAGACAAGAGCATCCTCAATATGATGGCTATCAATCAGTTGATTGAGACCAATTTCAGTTCCATCCATCCCGATGCCACTTTCCGCGATTTATTGCCTTTGGTGTCGTCGTCGAAACGCAACATCTTCCCTGTGGTCGACAAGGAAGGTTTCTTCTGTGGTCATGTGTTGTTCGACGATGTGCGCTCCATCCTTTTTGATTCAAGCTATTATGACCAATCCATACAAAACTTTGCCGTTCTCCCTGATTATGTCATCCACCCCGAGGAGCCGATGGAGGAGATTGTGCACAAGTTCCAGAAATCGGGCAAATACAATATTCCTGTCATCCAAGGCGGGAAATACTTGGGTTACCTCTCACGGGCGAATGTGTTCTCGGCTTATCGCAGTATGATGAGTGAGATTTCTGAGGATTAACGTTTCTGTTTAAAGAACTCTGTTAGCAGTGTAAGGCATTCATCTCGCATGATGCCAGTTTCGGTCTTCGTCTTGGGATGAAGCATCTTGCCGAAGCGCGAGAAGCCATTTTTCGGGTCGTCGGCTGCCCATACGACTTTGCCGATATGGGCATGACAGAGGGCACCAGCGCACATGGGGCATGGTTCCAAAGTGACATATAATGTGCATTCATCCAGATATTTGGCTCCCAAGGCGTTGGCGGCAGCGGTAATGGCCAGCATCTCGGCGTGGGCGGTCACATCGTTGAGGGTCTCGGTCTGGTTGTGGGCTCGGGCGATGATCTTGTTGTTGCACACCACCACAGCACCAATAGGGATTTCGTCAGCCTCAAGGGCTTTTTCAGCCTCCTGGTAGGCCTGTTTCATGTAGTATTCGTCGGAGAAAACAGTCAATGGCATAGTTTTAGTTTTTAATTTCAAACCCATCCCAATCGGGTCCCAAAGGGAACTTTTTCCTGAAGCGTTCCAGCTTTTCGTAATCCAAGGTGCAGTGCATCACCGCTTCCTTGTAGGATTCGGCTTTTGAGATGATTTCACCGCGAGAGTTAATTACTTGAGAATCACCGCTGTAATGCAGTCCATTGGCATCTTCGCCTATGCGATTCAAGCCTATCCAGTAGGCTTGGTTCTCGATGGCGCGTGCTACCAAGAGCGTGTTCCATACCACCATTCTGGAGTCAGGGAAGTTGGCAAGATAGAAAGCCAGGTCGTATTCGTATTGTCCGTCCTTGTAACGGTTGCGAGCCCACACGGGAAAGCGGATGTCATAACAAACCATCGGCTTGATGTGCCAGCCTTTAAGCTCAACAATCAGTTGCTTCTGGCCGCGTTCCACCAACTTGTCTTCACCACCCATAGTAAAGGTATGTCGTTTGAAATACAGCTCGTAACTCCCGTCGGGTCGCATCCAAACGAGACTGTTGTAGTAGTGTCCATCGATGTCCAACGGGAAGGTGGCGCAAACAACAGCATCTTTCGTTTTGGCTTGATTCCGAAGCCATTGCATCGTCGGACCGTCTATGGTTTCGGCAAATTGCTTTGGGTCGACGGGAAAGCCTGTGGTGAACGTCTCAGGAATGAGAATCAAATCGGTGCCGGGTTGTACTTGTTCCATTAAATGACTGAAATGCGACAAGTTAGCAGCCTTGTCCTCCCATTTGAGGTCGGCTTGCAGATAGGCAATGTTGAGGTCTTGCATGATTAAACGATATATTGATGCAAAAATAGAAAATAAATCTTACTTTTGCGGAAAATTCTATTTGCATGATATTTGCAGGGATTATGAATGGCTTTAAACTCATAACTTTATGAAAAAGATTGTGTTTCTTTTAGGTGCAGTCCTCTTGTTGGGTTTCAGTTCTTGCGGTGACTTGAACTTCGGCGACGATAGTTTTGATGCCTCAATGCTGTATGGTCGTTGGCAGGAAGGCTCTGTTTATGAACGCTATGACGAAACCGGATTGGGTGCCACTTGGGATGCAAGCGACGATGTCGAGGAAGAGGAAGCCCAACTTTTCAAATGGACGTTGGAGGGCTCGACACTCGTTCATGAACATATCGGGACTTTTGTCACCGTTCCCAAAGTGTATACTGTGACTACGCTGAATTCCAATAACTTGACCTATCACGATGATTATGGGAAGACACATTATTTTTCTAAAGTGAACTAATTGTGTCAAGTTTGTGGCTCTCTTCAATTAAATGGATTTTACATGAAAAAAGCACTGAAAATCGCAGGAATTACCTTGGCTTCCCTTGTGGGATTGGTAATCGTTGTGGCTGTCATCGCGGCTACGATGGTGACTTCCTCAGGACGGCTCACCAAGATGGTCAAGAAATATGCGCCTGATTTTATCAACTGCGAGATGCAATTGGGCAAGGCCGACCTCACATTGTTCAAGACCTTTCCCAACGTGGGCATTGACATAGAGAAAGTAGCGCTTATCAATCCTATTGAGGGCTCGCCGTCGGATACATTGGCCCATATCGACAACCTGATTGTTGTGGTCGATGTCAAGAAGCTGTTGAGAGAGAAGGAGATAGTGGTTAGAAAATGCATCCTTGAAAACGCTTTTGTCAATCTCTATACCGATTCCATTGGCAATAGCAATCTCAATGTCTTCAACAAGAAGGAGGACAATGACACCACCAGTACTTTTGATTATCTCGTTGATATTGAGGAAATAAAACTGAAACATTCAACTTTGCTCTATTCCGATGACCGCAATCGGATGGTGGCCCAAGCCCATGACCTTAACCTTGACTTGAAAGGCAAGATGAAGGACAAGGACATTGACGCAGACCTGAACCTGAACGCCGCTGCCATGGACTTGAAGATGAAAGCTATACAGCTAGCACTGAAGACTTTGGATCTTGACTTTGACGGTAAAGTCGCGCAAATGGACCAAATCAATGGCATACTGAAACTGAACACACCTGACATTAGCCTGGATTTGAAAGAGCCTTATCTCAAAAACGACACCTTGAGTCTTAACCTGCCTTTGCAGTTCAGTATCAATGACTTGAAAGGTCGTCTCGACCAAGCTCAGATTGGTTTGAATCGTTTCCTGATCAATATTATTGGCGATGCCGAAATAGCCAAAAATGGCAATGTCAACCTTGATTTAGGGCTGAATACCAATGTCTTAACCATCGAAGACGTGTTGGCCTACCTGCCTGAACGTTTGCAAAAAAGATTGAGTCGCATTTCGTATGAAGGCAAGCTGACCCTCACTGAAGCCGAGGTCAAAGGCACGTATAACGACAGCCTTTTGCCAATTATTTCAGCTAAAATATTGACAGATAACGCAATGGTGAATGTACCAAGCCTTCCTTATCCGTTTACGGCGGTCAATTTGGATGCCTTTTTGGACTTGAATCTCAATGAGAACAAAGGCAGTGTCACGGTCAATAGTTTGGATGCCAAATTCAATCGTAGCAGCTTGACTGCCAATGGATTGGTGGACGATTTATTGGGAGACATCGGCTTGAAACTCAAGGTGAAAGGCGATGTGCCGATGGCTGACATAAAGGGATTCCTACCCAAAATGATGAAACTGAACGGACGCACCAACCTTGACCTGACGACCAACTTTACCGTTGAGCAATTGATGAAGTCGCTTAAGGATTACAATTTGAACCGTCTATCGGCGAGGGCTAACTTGAAAATCAAGGACTTTGCCTTCGATAGAGACACCATCCACGCCGCTTCGCCTTTGATGAACGTTGGCCTTGTTTTGCCTGCTTCGGCAAAGGAAAAGGGGCGTAAAGGAGCTTACGTTTCTTTGGCTTCCAACGCGCTTCAAGCCCAGGTCGGAAAAGGCATCAATGCGGACTTGAAACATCCTGACATCAAGCTCACCGCCGACCATTTCAAGAGTGGCATGGAAAAGATGGATTTGAAGGCCGACATGAGTTTCAGCCATTTGGATGTGATTTACGATACAATCACGGCCACAATCAATACGCCTGCAATCGCCTTGGTTACCATGCCGGAGAAAAACGCGAATGGTTTGAAAGCCCGTGTCACTTTCGATGGCAAGGAGGTGGTCGCCAAGATGGGTAAAGGCTATGCCTTAAATACCAATTTGCTGAAAGTGGATGCGTCGGTGAATCAGGATAAAGGAAAGACGGACTTCCTGAACCAATGGAATCCTACCGCGGATTTCTTACTCGGCAACGCCGTGGTGCAGATGGCTGGTTTGGAGGAGGATATCCGTATCAGCAACATTGATTTTTTGTTCAATTCCAGCGAGTTGGATTTCAAGAAGAGCACTTTCCGCATTGGTCAGTCTGACTTGAGCCTGCAAGGTAGCGTAATCGGCATCAAGGAGTGGATCGAAGACCATAAAAACCTGATGCGGGGTGAATTGCAGGTGAATTCCGACATGCTGAATATCAATGAAATCATGGACTTGACCAACGGTTTGGGCCGTTCGGATGCTTCAGCCTCGGGAAAGGGAGAGGTTGAAACCAAAGAGGACAATCCTTTCATGGTTCCCGAAGGTGTCGATTTCAATTTTATCATCAAAACGAAGAAGTCGTTGTACGATAACTTCGACTTGAACAACCTCAGCGGCACAATGACCGTGAAGGACGGCACCTTGATTTTGCAGGAAATCGGTTTCACCAACAAGGCTGCCGAGATGCAACTCACCGCTATGTACCAGTCACCACGAAAGAACAACCTCTTCTTGGCCATGGACTTCCACCTGCTCAATGTGCAGATTAACGATTTGCTGCACATGATTCCGTATATCGACACTTTGGTGCCCATGCTGAAGACCTTCGATGGGCAGGCTGAGTTCCATATTGGTGCGGAGACCAATCTCAAGTCGAACTACGAACCAAAGATTTCAACCCTTCGAGCCGCTGCCGACATCGAGGGTAAAAACTTGACTGTCAACGATAAATTTACCTTCACGAAGATTACCGACATGCTTGATGTGAGCACCGACGGCCAGTATCGTGTCGACAGCCTCGATGTGCAGCTGACGGCTTTCAAGGACGAAATCGACCTGTGGCCTTCGCAAATCGCCATCGGGAAATACAAGGTTACGGTGGATGGCCGCATGACCTTGGACAAGAATGGCGAATACCACCTCTCGGTGACGCAGTCGCCGCTGCCGGTGCGTTTGGGACTGAAGATTTCGGGACCGCTCAACAAGTTGGAATACAAGCTTGAAGATTGCAAATATCCCAACCTTTACAAACCCAACAAGCGCAACGACCGCGAGCAATTGTACTTCGAGCTGAAGAAGAAAATCGCCGACCGGCTGAAGGAGAACGTAAGGTAGTGAACTATGGCTTATAGCCAATGGCCTATGGCTTGCCCCATCGTAAAGGCAAGCCATAGGCCATTAGCTATGGGCTATAAGCCATTAATGATTTCCTCAAAACTACGTTCGTCCTCCAGTCCGTTCATCTTTTCCTGTTTGATGCGCGACTTGCGGCGGGCGTAGCTGTTGGTTTGCAGGTTCATCAGGATGGAGATGACCTGGTTGCTGAAGCCTTGCTTGGTGAGGCAGCAGATTTGCAGGTCACTCTTGGTGAGGGCCGGGTATTTTTCCATCAGCCGTTTTGTGAAGTCACCATAGACCTTGTCGATGAGCGTCACGAAGTCGTCCCATTCGGTTTCCTTCAGGTCGAAGTCCAAGGTGGAGGCCGTGATTTGCTCGGTGAGGGCGAGGGCGGTCACGTACACCTTGTTTTTCTTCAACGCAAGTTCCAGTTGGTTCTTCATCTCTTCGGCTTTTAGCTTGGCATTCAGCGTTTTTTGCCGCAAGAGCAGCAACACGACGGCCAGAGCTGCGACCAAGCCGCCAAGGATGAGGTAGAGATAGAGCGACTTCAGCTTTTGCTCGGCTTTCAACTGGTTTTTCTGCATCTGGAGGTCGTATTCCGCCTTGATGCGCTGCACCTGCTCGCTGCGGTGTTCGCGGTCGGCTTGCATCATGTTCTCGTTGAAGAGTTCGTGGCATTCGAGGGCTTTTGGGTAGTCGCCGGCGTACTGGTAGAGGTAATGTAGCGTTTGGTAGGCCGACATGCGTGTACCTGCCGTCCCGCTTTTGGTGGCTTCGTTGAGGTGGACGAGGGCGAGGCTGTCTTGTTCAAGATAGAAATGCGCCACTCCTATGGTGAGGTGGCAGATGTCGGGCGTGGCGCTGTGAGCGAGGGCATGGCTGACGCGTTCAATCACCTGCTCGTAGTCTTCCTTCTCAATCAAAATGTCGCGGCTCGACTCCAACAGGATGTCGGATTCCATTGTCTTGTCGTTGAGGGCCTTTGCGATGGTTAGGGCTTCGTCGTAATGCTGTTGTGCCGCATCGAGGTCGCCCAACGAGGCTGCTGTTCTACCACTGTTGCGCAGGGCGGTCATCAGCAAGGTGGAGTCGCCAAGTTCGCGAGCCAGATTGGAGGCATCCGTATGCAAGGGCAGGGCTTCTTCAAACAGCTCGTGTTTCCAATAGGTGAAGCCGAGGTTGTCTTCGATTTGCGCCTTAAGGTGTTTCGTTTCAGGCTTGTCGAGGTCGCAGTGCTCGATGGCCAGCAATGCCTGACTGAGCGATTCGGCGGCTGCCTCCGACTGCTTGGTAGCACGTTGTTCAACGCCTTGCTCGAAGAGCGTCTCAGCTTCTTTGAGCCAGCGCGCCTCGTGATGGCAGGCCATTAGACCCGTCATCACAAGGAATGACACTATCAAATTTCGTGTTTTCATTTCACCACAAATTTCACCGTTTGTTTGCCCACGCTGATAAAATACATTCCCGCAGGCAATGTTGAAATGTCGATCTGCTGGGTTTCAGCGGAAATGCGGCCTTGTAACAAGGTCTGTCCCATCAGGTTGGAGATTTGGTATTCGGTTTGTCCCATTGTTGGGCTGTCCCATTGTGGCAGCCGCACAGAAACGGTCAAGGTGCCGTTGGCCGGATTGGGATAGACCGTGAAAGCTTCTGAGCCCGTCGAAGGGCCGTCCTCTTCAACACCATGGATTTCGCCATAAATCGCATCGCAATCCTCGTCGCCATTGTGATAGACCAGGATATCGCCTACCCAATAGCATCGCAAGCCATTCACGGTGAAATCACCATCCCTGCGCATCAGTTTTTCGGGGAAGAAACTGGTCATGTGGCCATAGCCTACCACGATGTCGCCGCTGAAATAATTGCCGGCGTCGCTGATGTGTATTACTTTGCTGCTTGTTCCTTCGTATTCAAAAATGCCGGTGCTGTCAACGTGTACGGTGAAACTTTCCAAGCCGACTTTGACTTCCCATTCGTCGCCAGCTTCGGCGGCAAGGTCATACAAGGTGGTGAATTCCTCCAACTCTTTGTTCCACCAGAAAACCTTTCCGTTTTCCTCGTACACATATTCGTGTGTCACTTCGGTGAAAAGGGTGTCGCGGTCGTATTGCGTGTTGCTGCGAATGATGATTTTCGGGCGTTTTTCGTGGATGGTTGTGTCGCCCTCGGCTTCCAAGTGTTGATAGGTGGTGCTGCCGTCGTTGTTTTGGATTTCGTAGTACCATTCGGAATGAGGCTCAAAGAACGGGTCGAACACACACATGTCGTATAAGGCATTGCAGTTCGTGATTTGGTATTGCTTTTCAAAGTTTTTCCACACGTAGAATTTATTATCAAAGTCTTCCCCTATCACATAGATGTCGCGAACAGTAGCAATAAGTTTAGGCACATAACTTATAAATAGCATTGTGGTCTGGCTGTTTTTTCTAACATTATCTCCCCAACGGTCTCCATCACAAAAATAATAGTCATTGCCGGAGGTACAGATGGAATGTAGTGTTTCAAAATAGGGTTGTCCGTGAAGCAACACTTCATTGTCTTTCCAAATGACCGGGACGGGAACATCTTGGGAAGAAAGTTTGCCGCATGTATAAATATGGCTATTGGAGACAGCGATTTCGGTTGCTTCGGAATCTAATATCTCGCCATAGTAATCATCCTGATCGAAAGTGTAAAGTAACCCCTGTTCGTCCCAAACAGCCGCTTTTTGTTTTTCGTTGATGACATAGCCACAGAAAAACGGATTGCCTGTTCGTTTATCCACATCGACATCATAAATGCGACTGGCATGGATTCCATCTCCCAAAACCCGATGTGTTGCGAAGTCGTCTCCCTTCCATATTGTTGCCACCAACACGGAGTCTTCATTGTATTGATAACCAGCATAGTATAAGGTGTCGTTGAGGCAGTACATATCGGCAATATGAACCTCCCTATGGTTTTCGTTCGAGGCATAGACACGGTTGTTTAAACGAATTTCCGTATGGTTGTATGTGCCATTCGGATAATCGTAAAAGTTGATTAACCAAAAAGCATCGCCTTGTGAGTTGCAAGTGACTCTTGTCGCTTTAGAAGTTTTGTTGGAATAATGTGCAGTGTAAAGTCTGATGTCGTTTTTGTATAGTGCCGCTATGGTTCCATTGTTTACATTATAGTAGCCAACGGAATAAACATCTTGCGCATTGGCGCTCATGGCCAAAGCCATCATTATTACAATTACAAATAACTTTTTCATGGTATTAGGTTTTTAATGGTTTATCTTACAACGAATTTTTCAGTTTGTTTGCCCACGCTAATGAAATACATTCCCGCAGGCAATGTTGAAATGTCAATCTGCTGGTTTTCAGCCGAGATGCGGCCTTGCAGCAAGGTCTGTCCCATCAGGTTGGAGATTTGGTATTCGGTTTGTCCCATTGTTGGGCTGTCCCATTGTGGCAGCCGCACAGAGACGGTCAAGACGCCGCTGGCCGGATTGGGATAGACCGTGAAGGCCACTGAGCTTGTCGAAGGGCCGTCCTCATCAATGCCGTTATGCAGTTCAGTATAAACCGCATCACAGTCTTTGTCACCATATTTGAAAACCAATTCGTCATTCACCCAATAGCAGCGCAGGCCTTCCACGCGGTAGCCTTTGTCTTGGTTCATCAGTTTTTCAGGGAAAAAGCTGGTGAGATGACCGATGCCGCACACGATATTGCCGCTAAAGAGGTCGTTCTCATCGCTCACGCTCAATATCCGATAAAACTTATCTTCATATTCATAGTTTTCTACGGCATCCACATGCATGGTGAGGCTTTCCATGCCGACTTTGATTTCCCATTCGTCGCCCACATCGGCATTGAGGTTATATAGAATGGTGAATTCTTCCAAATTCTTGTTCCACCAATAGACGATGCCATCTTCTTCATAGATGTATTCATGTGTTACTTCAGTAATCTCGTCGCGGTCGTATTGCGTGTTGCTTCGGATGATGATTTTCGGGCGTTTTTCGTGAATGGTTGTGTCGCCTTCTGCTTTCAAGTGTTGATAGGTGATGCTGCCGTCGTCGTTCTGTATTTCATAGTACCATTCGGTATTATCCAATAAGAAGCTTTCTATACTTGTTTGTCCCCAACGCAAAGGATAGTCTGGGATGGTGCAGAAAGCCATTCTGTCTAAATAGATCATTTTGCCTTCAGGAACAAAGATGCCGTCCCAGTAAATTTCCATCCAGCCGAAGAAGTGGTGTCCGTCTTCAGTTTTTCTGAATCCGTATCTTTTTCTATAACTATCCAATGGAAAGCCATTCGATAGGTCGTCATTATGGAACCAGTTGATTGTATCAGCGTTCAAAATGGTATTTTCGTTTGAACGACATAGTTGAAAACCATTCGACATAGCAATGTGAACAAGTACTGCGCCATGTTGTGTATAACCAGATAGGGTCATATCGACCGTGCCGTCATGGTCAATGTCAAACATAAAATCGGATTCAGGGCTGGAAGTGATAAACTTACAAGTGTCTGGTTCATAGTCGATATAGATGATAGGCTCTTCTTCGATGAAATTGGTGAAATAGCTCCAACCTGTAGCATTTTGATAAATCTCGGTACATCCTATGGGTATATGTACTGGAATGTTTGGGTCACATTCATAAAAAGCAGCATTATTAAGCGTGGGTGGTGTTGTGTTTGGAGAATAGATTTCCTCGAAGTTGGTGTAAGCAAAAGCATCAAAGCCAATCTCGGTGAGTGAGGCAGGCAGTCTTAATACACCTGTGAGATGAGTATTACTAAGTCTGTTGTTAAATGCATGGTTATCAATATTTTCCAAAGAATTTCCTAACACAAGTTCAGAAAAGTTTGTCCCTTCAAAAGCCATTAACCCAATATAGGTCACAGAATTGGGGATAACTAAAG
>JAEEGK010002920.1_pt1 | contig 42815 bp, 28 predicted proteins | sample 8958771 | NCBI WGS metagenome assembly JAEEGK01 (sample SAMN16246547, study PRJNA631951) | gut metagenome | biome: gut microbiome; feature: rumen; material: SC-attached | host: Bos | place: Iran: Karaj | collected 2018-10
ATCACTTAAAATAAATGAAAAAAGATATTTTAGAATTAATTCACCAATTAAAGTATTAATAGAAAAAGAAACTCAACAAAAATTATATATGATAATAATGAAAGATGGTAATTATTTAATTATTGGAGAACTAAATAAACAATTTAATAAATTCTTCAATAAAGAAAAAAATAATATTTATAAAATATTTCAAGAAATAAATCAAAAATTTGAACAAATTGATGAAGAAATTAATTCAATTTATATTCCTGAAATTAATTGTGAAATGATTTCAAAAGGAAATAATATTGAAAATTGTTCTATTAATGACATTCAACAAATATATTCTTTTTATAAATTTTATCAAAATTCAGAAAAAAATAATTATACTATTAAAATTTCACCAAATGAAAAAGATATAGTAATAAATGATACTTTCTTTCTTTCAATAATAAATATTGATATAACAAAGGAATTTGAAATACCTTCAATTTTTTGTGCATTATTAAATAAATAAAATTAATAATTTTTATATTTTTCTATTCTTAAAAAATTTCAATTTAATTTTTTTATTAAGATATAAAATATTATTTAAAATTAAAAAAAGTACAAAAAAAACATAAAATAAATTTAAAAAACTAATCATTAATAAATAAAAAATTAATATATTAAAAATTAATTATTTTGTAAACTTAATACTAGAAACAGCAACAAAAAAATAAACAATAAGAGTAAAAACACTGCAAACAAAAACACTAAAAGATTTAAAATTTCTTTTTCCAATACATTTACTAGTCCAAGGACAATGATGATCAAAACCTTCAACACAAATATCACAATCAACACAATGAGTAGTTTTTAATTGAATATTCACATAAATTTTACATATATCACAAAATCTAAATTTTTCTTTTGGTTCACCAATTTTACTTTCTTCATTATTTAAAGGAAAACCAGGATTAATTAAAGCAGTATATAAATATGAAAAAAGGAATAAAAAATATAAAACAAATCCAATAATTTTAATATAAAAAGGAATTAAAAGCCAAAAATAAAATTGTATACCATAAAAAATAAAAGAAATAAAAAATGTTAAGCCTATTATCATAAACCATTGAGGACCAATAATTATAAAAGGATCTCCATTTGAATTTCCAAAAAATTGATAAGTATTTCCTTTTTTTCTATAAAAATATTTTGATGGTTTTTCTAATAAAGATGAATCTATGTTTAAAGTAAATATATTTGAAGAATAAAAACTATTTGTTGGTATTAATTTATTGTCTTTTGATATTTCTACTCCTGGAATTGAATATTCGTTTTTTGTGTTTATTATTGAATATTTTGAATAATCATTTTCCATTTTTGATTTATCATTTTCGTCTATAGTTATGTTTGTGTTTTTATTTTCCATATTTTTTTTTAAATATTTTAATTCTTTTATTTTTTATTAAGTTTATTTTTTTAAATTTTTCAGAAATAGTATTTTTTTTTTAATTTAATGTTTATTCATTCTGATGTTAATGTGACCAAAGAAAAAAAAAATGATAAAATAAAAGAAGTTTTAACTGAAGAAGATTTAGAAAAATTTTATGAAGAAAGACAATCTTTTTTTGAAGAAAGTTTATTAAATAATAGTAAAAGAACAAATACAACAAAAAGTACAAATTATCCATCAAATAAAATGAAATATAAAAAACAAAATTTTGATAATATTTCATTTCATAAAAATATTTTACCAGAAAATATAATTTCATATGAAGAATATAAATCAGATAATATAATAAATAATAATAATAATAAAAATACTCCTAATAAAAAATCAAGAACTAAACGTTCTTTTTCATATAAAAATATAAAATCAATAAATGAAAATAATATTGAAAAAGATGAATTAAAAAAAGAAATAAATGAAATACAAAATAAAAAAAATAGAAATGAAAGTGCAATAAAATATTCTTCTTTTCGTGATAAAAATAATATAAATAAAGGTTTAAATTTAGAGAATAAAAATATTAAAAAAGATAATCAAAAAATATTGCAATTGCAAGAAAAACATAAAGCAATATCACTTTTTCCAAGAAAAATGGATAATTTCAAACCTTCAATCTTAAGAAAAGATAAAGAAGAAAATGAAAATGATAAAATAAATATTTCACCCATTCAAACTCAATCAAATAATTCTAATATTTTAACAACAAAAAATTCTATATTTAATACTTATAATTTTGAAACATCACAAACAAAATTAAATAATAATTACAAAAATGATTTAAATGAGGTTTTATATAAAAGAAAAGATTTAGAAAATTTAGATAATAAAAATAATGAATTAAATAAAAAAAATAATAATAATTTAAATATATATGAAAGAAATAAATTATATTCAGAAAAAAGTAAAGAAAAAATAAAAGTTTTAAAACAAGAAATAGAAAAAAAAGAAATAGAAGAATGTTCATTTTATCCTCATTTAACAACAGATCAAAATATAACAAATAAATTATTAAATGAATCAAATAAAAAAATAGATTTTTATAATAAGAATTTAGAATGGCAAAAAAAAATAAATAAATCAATTAGAGATTTAATAGTATCAAATGAAAAAAAAACATATGAAGAATGTTCATTTCATCCAAATACAAATAATAAATTTTCAAATGAAGAAATTCAAAATTTTAAACAACCAGATTTTATATATAGAAAAAATATAAATTGGATGAATAAAGTAAATGAAAAAAAGAAAAGATATGAATTAGAAAAAATGGAAGAAATAAAAAAAGAAATTGAATTAATACAAAAAGAGAATAAAAAAGCAACTCAATATTTAAGTGAAGAAAGAAGATTAATGACATATGATGATAATTTAAAAGAATTATCAAAACCAAAATATATTACTCCAAAATATACTAAAAAAAATATTAAAAGAGGAAATTCAGTTAAAAATGATTTTAAAAATTGTGACTTTGAAATTAATAATCAAAAAGATTTTAAAGAAATTCAAAATTTAATTTTATCACTTAAAGATTCTTTACAAAATAATAAGAAAATGAATGAAAAATTATTTAATGAAAATAATAATAATTTTGTTATGGAAATAGATAAAGAAGATAATATTAATGTAATATCATCTCCTTTTGATAATTAATTTTTTTAATTTTTCTTTATTAATAATATTATTCAAATGAAATTTTTTTTCAACCATTTAATTATATAAATATTTTGTTAAATAAAATATTATTATTTAAAAAATGAGGAATGAAAATTATAATTAAAAATATTTTTTTGTATATATCCTTCATTTTATAAAAAAAATTCAATATCAAAAATTAGGTTAAATTTCCTTAAAAAATAAAAAAAACTAAATTAAATCATAAAATAATTCAAACATAATTCATAATAAATCTCCATTTTAAAAATATAAAAGTTAATTTATAAAATAATATATATAAATACTGTTTTTAATTAAAAATATAATAATAAAGAAAAAAAATGCAGTTAACAGATGAAAAATTTTCAGAAGAAGAAATAAATCAATATTATTTAATGATAAAAGATCAATTTGACAAAAATCAATTTTTATTTAATGATGTTCATTCAGAGATAATTGAATTATTTGATTCAATAGACAGTGAAATATGTTTGGGGATTTTAAATAAATTAGAAGAATTTACAAATATATTTAAATTAATAGAAAATGTTTTATCATCATTTAAAATTATGATAAATAAATATTTAAAATACAATGAAAAAAATCAAAAAAAGAAACTTCAAATTTTACAATTAAAAAATGAAATAGATAATCTTAAACAAGAATTAATAAATAACTTTTCAGAAATTGATAAAAAAGAAAATGAATTTAATGCTTTACAAAACGATTATATTAAAGCTTTAAAAAAATTAGATTCATTTAATAATAATAATAGTATTGAAGTTAGTTTTGATAATTTATCAAGTACAAGAAGTAATTCTAATGAAGATAAAATAAAAAAACAATCAACTAATAAAAATAATTCATTAATAAATGAAAATAATGAATTAAAAACAACAAATGAAATGTTAAATAATAATATTTCAATATTAAAAAATAATTTAGATGAATTAAAATTTGAAAATACTAATTTAAAAAATAAATTAGTTTTAGCAAATGAAGAAAATGTAAATAATAAACAAAAGATTCAATTTTTCAAAAGTAAAGAAGAAATAATAAAAAATGAAAATACAAAATTAAAAAATGTAGTTCAAAGTTTAAAAGATGAAAATGAAACATTATATAATGAAAATACATATTTAAAATCAGAAGTATCACTTTTATCAAAAAAAGAACAAAGTTCAAAAGCATTAAATCAATATAATTTTGATATTAATTCAGATAAAAGAAAAAAAGCAAAAAATAAAATTGAAGATGAAGAAAAAGATGATAAAGATGTAACTAATTTAAATTCAATTGGTTATGTTAATGAAAAAGATGATGAAAATAAAAAAAAAGAAAAAACAAATAGTTTTGGAAAAATATTTATTACACCTAAAAGTGTTGTTTCTTCTATGAATAAAGATTTTAAAAAATTAACTAATACTAAATTTAGATTAACTAAATTAGAAAATAAAAATGATAGATCACATTCTCATTTAGGAAATGATTCTTCAAGAAATGATAATCCAAGTGATAATAATTATTTTATGTATGATTATTTTTTTTAAAAAAAATAAGGGATAAAATAATAAATTATTTATCTATCTATATATTTGAGATATAACTTATTGGATTTAATTTATCATTTTTTAATTATATTTTTAATTAGATAAAAATGGATATTTATTTAATTTATTATTTTCAATTTAAATTGTTTTAGTTTTTATATATTGTAATTTAATAAAACTGATTATTGAAATAGTAGATTTTTATTTTATTTTATTTTATTTTTAATTATATATTTAGAATTAATCACTAAAAAATATTTATTAAAATTATTTTTTCAAACATAATTTTAATGAATTATTTTATTTTTTTTAAATATTATTATAGATTCAAATGTCTTATTAAAAAATAAATTATTATTATATTTTAAGTTTTTAATTTTTTATAATTTAATTTAAATGTTTAAAAAAAATAAAATTAAATGTATATGTTTTATAAAGAAAGAACTTATTCATCAATGAAAAAAGATGAAAAAAAAGTAAAAAAGGCAATTAAATATATTAATCAATCAAGTTTAATCAATCCTAAAAATAAAATGAAAAATCTTAACAGAATTAATAGTAATAATTCAAATTCAAATCATTTTAGAACATCATCAATAAAAAAAAATGAAAAAAATATAAATATTAATTTAGATTCAATAAATTCACATAGAAAAATAATATCTTCATTTACAGTAAATAATAAAATAAAAAATAAATCAAAATCAGTAGAAAAAACAGAAAAAGAAAATAATAAAGAAAAAGAAAATAAAAAACAAAATGAAAAAGAAAAAAATTTAGATATAAAATTATTTTTCAATACACTTCAAATAAATTTAAATTTTTTAAACATACCATTTAATCAATTAAAATTATTAAAATCAAATATAATTCATTCTAGTGATTTATCAACAATATACAAAAGTAAATATTTAAAAATTGATATATGTATAAAAGAATATAAAAATATTTCTAAAATGGAAAAAAATGATATTGAAAATATAAAAAACGAACTTCAATTATTAATATCAATTCGTCATCCAAATATAATAAATATAATAGGATATTCATTTAATAATAATTACAATGATATTTATTTAATATTTGAATATAAAAAATATTCCCTAAAAAATTTATTAGAAAATAAATCGATTAATTTTTCAATTAAAGAAAAACTAAAAATAATATATGAAATTGCTTTAGCAATTTCATATCTTCATTCAAGAGAAAATAAAATTTATCATAGAGATTTAAAAAGTGGTAATATTTTATTAGATGAAAATTATAATTGTTTTTTATGTGATTTTGGTATGTCAAAATATAGAAAAAAGAATAATTCATATAATAATAATTCATATAAAACAAATTCTCAATCAACTCCTTATTGGATGGCTCCAGAATTTATTTGTGAAGGTTTATTTAATGAAAAAAGTGATATTTATTCATTTGGAATTTTAATTTGGGAAATATTTATGAAAGATACTATTCCTTATAAAAATGTTAATTTATTTGATTTTATTTTAGGTAATAAAGATGTTGTTTATAATATTAGACCAATTATTTTAGATAAGAAAATTAAAGATTGTATAGAAATTAAATATTTAATTGAAAAAATGTGGGATAATGATACGAAAAAAAGACCTGATATTAATGAAGTTGTTGATTTTATTGAAAAATTAAGAGAAAAATATAATATTGATTAATAGTATATTTTTATTTTTTTTTGTATTTTATATAAATTCAATAAGGTATTAAAAAAATAAATCTAATTTTGTTATTTTTCATCTGTATTATTATATTATGTAATTTTTTTTATTATATTTACAATAAAAAAAAATTTCAAAAAAAAAAATTTAATGGGAACTTGTTTATATTCAAGTAAAAAAAACATAGTTACCCAAAATAAAATAAAAATAAACCAAAAAAATTCAAAAATATATTTCAATGATACAAATAGTAAAATAAATAGTCAAAAACAATCAAATAAAGAAGTAAATGGAGTAATAAAATTTTCAGAACCAATAAACAACGAAAAAAAAGAAACAGAAGAAGATAAAGAAAATTATAAAAGAATATCAAAACATAGAAAAACAGTAAGTGTAGGAGATTCAGTTTTTAAAAATGAACTAGAAGAAAAATTAGATTTAAAAAATAATACAAATATAAATTCTCCAAATAAAGAATTTAAAAGAAGAAAGCCAAGATCAATATCATTAATAGAAAAGAAAAAAATGGGTTCTCAAATTTATAAAGATGAATTAAATTTAAAAATAACATTAAATACAATAATAGAAGAAAATTCAGGATTACCATCTCAAAAATATAAAGTAATAAGTAAATTAGGAGATGGATCCTATGGAACAGTATATTTAGCAATTAATGTAATGACAAAACAAAATATAGCAATGAAAAAAATAAATAAAGTAAAAGAGAATGAAATTGATGATATGGAAATTAAAAATGAAATTGATATTTTAAGTAAATTAGATCATCCTAATATAGTAAAAATAATTGAGTTTTATTCAACACCAAAAGCTTATTATATTATAACAGATTTTTGTTCTTGTGGTGAATTATATAATCAAATTAAACTTCAATATACAGAAAATCAATTAGCAGTTTTATTTTATCAAGTTTTATCTGGGTTATGTTATTTACATGATAAAAATATTGTTCATAGAGATTTAAAATTAGAAAATATTTTAATATCAGAAATTGAAAAAGATAATATTACAAATGAGAAATATTTTTGGGTAAAAATAATTGATTTTGGTACTGCAAAAATATTTGAAAAAAATAAAAATGAAAAAGCAGTAGTTGGATCATCATATTATATTGCACCTGAAGTATTACATAAGAATTATAATGAAAAATGTGATACTTGGTCAATTGGTGTTATTTTATATATGTTAATTGTTGGAAAAGCACCATTTGATGGTCAAAATGATGAAGAAATTATTGAAAATATTGAAAAAGGAGAATTTAATAGTAAACATAAAAAATTATTAAATTCTTCAATTGAAGTACAAGATTTAGTTAAAAAATTATTAGAAGTTAATGTTAATAAAAGATTAAGTTCTTCTGATGCATTAAAGCATCCTTGGTTTAAAAAATTTAATGGGAAAAGTTTATATAGTAATATTGAAAAAGATAAAATTATTATTTATTTAAATCGATTAAGAAATTTTAAAATTAATTCTAAATTCCAACAAATGGTTCTTGCATTTATTGTTCATAATATTCCAAATACAAATGAATCAAAAGATATTTTAAAAATTTTTAGAATGTTTAATACTAATGATGATGGTAAATTATCAAAGAAAGAATTATATAATGGATTAATTAAATATTTTAATGAGAAAGAAATTAAAAAAGAAATTGATGATATTTTTTTATTATTAGATGGTGCGAATAGAGGAGTTATTGAATATGAAGAATTTTTAAGAGCTACTTTAGATCAAAATATTTTACTTTCTGATGAAAATTTAGTTTATGCTTTTAATTTTTTTGATAAAGATAATATTGGAAGAATTTCTGTTGAAAAAATTAAAACTTTTTTTGTTGATGAAAATGTTAGTGAAAATGTTTTTAGAAGTATTTTTAATGAAATTGATAGTAATGGTGATGGAGAAATTGATTTTGATGAATTTAAAGATATGATGTTTGGTAAAAATTAAAAATAATGAAAATATATTTTTTTTCATGATATTTTAAAATAAAAAAATGGGTGAATTTTTAATTTATTTATTAAATATATATATTCTAATTTTATATATGTAAAATATAAATAGTATTATTGTTTAATTTAATTTAAAATTTTTTTTATGAAAGAAAAAAAATTTTTTTATTTTTTTTTTTATTTTATTTAAAGAAATAAATTAAAAAAAAATGAATAAAAAAAAAAAAATTGATAAAGATAATATATCAGAAATATCTTATTATGGAGAAAATAGAATTGACACAAAATATTTTATTCAACATCCTCAAAATTGGAAAAATCCTTTAAGAATAGTAAGAGATCCAAGAAAACTTTCAATATTAAAATTATTATCTTTTAAACCAAGAGCTTTAAATAATTTTGTTGATTTTTGTTCTATTGATGATATTTTTCAAATGTTACAATTAAATAAAGCAATTTCTAAAATATTATTAAATACAAATTTGATTAAAGTTTATTTTAATATTAGAAAAGAATTTAGTATTAATTATAATAATAAAAAAAATGATTTTAAATTATTAAAAAATTCAAAAAATATAATTGAGTTTAATCAACTTGTAAATGAAAATAAAAAAGAAGTATTTAATTTTGATAAATATTCATTATCACATTTACTAAATAAAAACTGTGAAATAATAAGAAAAATTATTTCTAGATTAAAATTACCAAAAAATGAATCAATTTCAGTTTTTGGAAAAATTATAGAAAGACAAATTAAAAAGGAAATCATTTTCAACAAAGAAATTGATTTAAGTAACAATGACTTTAATAATGAAGGAATAATATTTTTAAATTCTGCATTAAGAGATATAAAAAATATAATAACAATTAAATTTTCCAATAATAAACAAATTAAAAATTATAATTTAATTAGTAATATTACAAATTGGTCAAAGAGAAATTTACAAATATTAAATTTAAGTGATAATAGTTTAGATGATAAAAGTGGAATATTACTTTTTACAAAAATAAAGAATAATTGTCCTTTTTTAAAATTAATAAATTTATCTGAGAATTATTTTTCATATAAAACTTTTGAATCAAATAAAGTAAAAGATTCATTTAAAACTTGTTTTCCAAATTTAGAAAAATTTATATTTAAAAATAATATTTTAGGTTCAAAGGGAGCTGTTTTATTATTTGATTCATTATTATATTGTAAAAAATTAATATTAGTTGATATATCATTTAATGGAATTGAAAAAAATGTTTTTAATCAAGAAAGTGTAATTAATTTTTTTAATCCTGAAATAAGTGGAATTAATTATTTATATTCATTTTATTATAATGGTAATTTTTTGCCTCCAAGTGAAACTGCAAGTTTAATTAAATGTTTAATTAATAATACTATTTTAACATATCTTTTTATTGGTAATTGTCAAATAAATGATGAATCACTTGAATTATTAAATTTTTTAATTATAAATAATCAAGCTATTCATTCTTTATTTATTCATTATAATAATTTTACTTCTAAAGGACTTGAAAAATTTTTAAATAATATAGAAATTAATTCTCGTTTAATTGAATTAAATTTATCAAATAATAAATTAACCCATAATTCATTAAAAATATTAATTCAATGTTTATTAAAAAATAAATTTATCAGTTCTTTAAATCTTTCATATAATGATTTTAGTAAAACTGAATCAAGTGATTTAATTATTGAATATATTGAATCAAATTCAAATTTAAAAAATATTAATTTAACTGCTTGTCATATTGGATTAGGATTAAAAAAATTATTAATTGCTATTGAAAATAATAGAAGAATTTCATGTATTGATTTAAGTGTTAATGATATTGGAGGAAATAAAGATATTTTTGATAATATTTCAAGATTATTAAAAAATAATTTTTATTTAAGATTCTTTTATTTAGATAGTAATTATATTAATGATAAAGATTTTGAAGTTTTAATTTGTGATGGAATTAAATATAATAAAAATTTAAGTTTACTTAGTTTAAAAGGTAATAGAATTACATTAAATAAATTTGAAAAAAAAGATTTAAATAGAAATATAATTGAATGTTTAAAAATAAATGATCATATTAAAGAAATAATAATTGATAAAAATCCAATTTCAAATGAAGAAAATTATGAATTATTTAAAAAAACTTTAAATTTAAATGGAACAAGAGAAAATAGAGAATATATAAAATTGAAATATTCATAAATGTATATATTACATTTTTTATTATTATTATTTATTAAATAAAATTTTTAAAATTAATTTTAAAAATTTTAAATGATAAAGGAATTAACAGAATCATTTTCTGCAAATACACAAAAACATAAAAATGAATTAAAAAAGAATTTGAAATTATTTACTTTTAATTTAAATAATCCTATTAGTAGAATTAATGTTTCATATACTCCAAATGAGAAAAAAATAGATGAATCAAATATTGATGATAATGAAATAATATATAAAACAAAAAAAAAAAATTCTATTACAAAAGTTCCATCAAATAATAAAAAAATAAATTTATATAATCCAAAAAAAAAACAAATAAAAAAAAATAATTCATTTATAATATATACAAAAGATGGAAATCAAATAATAAATTCAGATTTAGGAGAAAATAATAAGACTATAGAAAATATAAAAAATAATAAAATCGATTTTAAAAAAATAAAACTTTTATCATATAAAAATAATAATAAAGAAAGAAGATCAAGAAGAAATAAATCATTAAATTTAAATTCAATAAATCAATATAATCTAGATATGTTTTTTAATGCAATAGATAGAGAAAAACCAATAAAAAGTGAATATAATGGTGATTTTTTAGAAAATGATATTAAAAACTTAACAACAGTAATTTCATATATTAAATCAGAAGGATTTAATAAATTACAAAATGAAATAAATGAAAAAAAATTAATAAAAGAATATTTAGAAAATTCTGTTAATACTCTTAAATCAAAAATTAGTTTATATAAATTAAGTAAAAAAAATTATTCTGTTCAAAATGCAAAAAAAGAAGTTGAACTTAATAATTTAAAATGTGTTAATGATAGATATTTTCAAATTATAAATGAAATTAATTTTTATCAAAATGAAATTCCAGAAATTCAACCTCAAATTAATATGTTAAATACAGAAACAATTCAAATTAATTCTTATATTCTACAAGAAAAAGAACAAATTAATTTATTAAATGATAATATTCAAAAATTAAATTTTGGTATTAATGAAATTAAAAAAGAAAAAGATATTTTAAGACCATCTGTAAATTTACTTAATAAACATATTGAAAATTTAAAACATAAAATTAAAGTTTTAGATACTTCTAAATCTTATTTTATGCTTGATATAACAAATTTTGCAAAAACAAATATATAAATCTACTTTTAATTAAAATTTATACATATTTTTTTATTTAAATATATTTTTATATTTTTCTATTTTCTTAAATTTTAAAAAAAAAATTATTTATTTTTTAAAAAAAAAATAAAAAAAATTTTAATAAAAAAAATCGACTTAAAAAAAAAAATAAGTAAAACAAAAACATAAAAAAATAAAAATGACAGAATCATTATCTCAAGAAGTAACAACAACATCAAACTCAGAATTATTTAACAGAATATGTGGAATAGATCCATCATGTGTAGAAAATCGTAAAAAATATGAATCATTAATAAATGATATGAAATGTCCAATATGTTTAAAAATAGTATGTAAACCATTAGAATGTGTATTATGTGAAACATTAATATGTGAAGATTGTAAATTTATATTAAATTTAGCAGAACAAAGTTGTGTTACTCCAAATTGTAAAGGACAATATGAAAAAGCAAATAAATTTATAAGAGAAATATTAACAGCATTAAAAATAAAATGTTTTGCTTGTAATGCATCAAATTTAAATTATACAAATTATTTAAAACACATTGAAGAATGTGAACAATATAAAAAAAATCCTCCAATGACAATGATAAGAATAATAAATAAAAATAATGAAACAATAAATGAATTAAAAAAAGAATATGAAAGTTTAGAAAAGATAAATGTTAATTCATTATCAGCAAATGAATTAAGATTAAATATGGTAACATCAAAATTATCAATATCAGAAAAAATGGATTTATATAATGCTGCAGTTGAAGGAAGAGTTCCAGATTTTAAAAAATTAATTGAAGTTAATAATTTTCCTATTTTAGAAGAAGTTTCTGCTAAAAGTTATGGATGGACTCCTTTTCATTATGCTATGCATTATGGAAAATGGGAAATTATAAAATATATTATGAATTATTTAAATGATCATAATCAATTAAATTTAGCTTTAATGCTTAAGTCAAGTGATGGAAGATGTCCTTTACTTTGTTTACTTAGAAGTAATACTGTTAATATTGAAAAAAAAAAAGAAATTTTTGCTAATATTATGAAAGAGTTTAAATATATTAATATTAGTGATGAAGTTATGAAAGAATTAAGAAATAGAGGATTGGGATATTTAGTTGAAGGAAGAAGATAAATTTTTTTTTTAATTTTTTAATTTATTGATATTTTAAATTTTAAATTTTTTTATTATTTTATTTTATTTTATTTTTTTTATATTATATTTTAATATATATATAAACTTTATTTTTTATTATCCATTTATATTATAAAGATTTTAATCATAATATAAATAATATTTGGTATTTTATTTGCCTTATATTATTATTTTATTTATTAAACTTAGTATTTAATTATTAAAATATTTACTTAAAAGGTTTTATTTTTTATTTTTCTATTTCTTCTATAAATAGCTTTTTTTTATTAAAATAAAAAAAATATATAATACCTTTTTTAGATTTTGCTTAATGTAATATTAATAATTTAATATCTAATATTTATGTATATTAGAAATTTGATTATAATAAATAATTGATTATTTCAAGAAAATTTCAAACATTATGAAATTAAATAAAGATTATTTAACCTATATTTTTAATAAATTTAAATCTAATTAAAATATAAATAATATTAAAAAAAAAATGAATATATATTTTTATTATCTTTTATTTCTTTACTTAAATCTGTTATTTCAATATTTCCATTTTGTAAATATAATATAATACTTTTTATTTCCATAAATTTATATCCTTCATATTTTGCTTCTTCTTTTACATGAATTTGAAATTTTAAACCATTTTTATCTATGTATTTCATAAATAAAATTTTTCCTGATTTATATTCATCTTTAATTCTTATAGAATCAAAATATGTTAAGTATTTATAATTTTAATTTTAAATTTGATGTTTGTTTTGTAAGAGATATAAATAAAAAAATTAAAAATATATTTTCATTTAAATTCTCCTTTTTTTTTATATATATTTTTTAAATATATTAAAATAAATGAACTAATATTTTTTAAATTATTTTTATTAATTTAAATCCTATATTTTAGACATTAATATAAATATTAAATAATTTGAAAGCTAAAAATTCTCAAAAAAAATTAGAAAAAAAAAAATAATAAAGAAATAACATTAAAAGATTTATTTTTCAAATAGAAAAAAAAATTAATAAAAAACACTTATTTTGTAATTTAAAATAAAAATTTTATCAAAAAAAAAATATTAATTAATTTATGATTAATAAAAAAAATTAGGTCCTACCGAGATTCGAACTCGGATCAATGGATTCAAAGTCCAGTGTGCTCACCGTTACACCATAGAACCAATTATAAAATTTAACTAAAAAAACCATTAAAAAAAAAATAAAATTTCATAATTAAACAAAAAATAAAAATTTCATAATTAAAAAAAAAATAAAAAATTATATTAAAAATAGCATTTATGAAAACCTATGATTTAAAAGATCTTTTAGAACGAAATAAAATATCTCAAAAAACATATACAAAAGTATCAATAGCAAAAAATTACATAGAAAGAAAATACAATTTAAAAACATTAAAAAATTTAGAATGGAATGGAATAATAGAAAAAATAGACAATTTAAAAATATCAAAATCAGAGAAAGAAAAAGTAAAAAAAAACATATTTGAAAGTGAAATAACAAAATATAGAAAAAACCGTGAAAAATTATCAATAAGAGACTATGAATCATTATCAATAATAGGAAGAGGTGCATTTGGTGAAGTTCATGTATGTAGAGAGAAAAAAACAAATAAAATAGTAGCAGTAAAAAAAATAAAAAAAGATATAATAGAAAATAAAAATCAAGTAATTCACATAAGAAATGAGCAATTAATATTATCAAAAGTAAAATCAAAATGGATAATTGATTTAAAAGCTTCTTTTCAAGAAGGTGATTATTTATTTTTAATAATGGAATTTTCACCAGGAGGTGATTTAATGTCATTATTAATAGAAAAGGATATTTTTACTGAAGAAGAAGCAAAATTTTACACAGCAGAATTAATATTAGCAATTGAATCAATTCATAAATTAGATTGTATACATCGTGATATAAAACCAGATAATATTTTAATAGATAAAACTGGTCATATTAAATTAAGTGATTTTGGTTTAGCGAAAGTAAGTGAAAAATTATATGATAAAAATAATAATATTCAAGATAAAAATTTTAATGAGAATAAAATGGGACATCAAAAAAATTTTTCTTGTGTTGGAACTGCTTATTATGTTGCTCCAGAAGTATTAAATAAAAAAGGTTATGGACAAGAAATTGATTGGTGGAGTGTTGGTGTAATTTTCTTTGAAATGTTATGTGGATATGCACCTTTTTGTAGTAAAGATACTAGTGAAGTTTGTTATAAAATTTTAAATTGGGAAAGATTTTTGAAAATTCCTTCTAAAATTAAAATTAGTAATGAAGCTCAAGATTTAATTTTTAAAATGATTAATAATGATAGTAAAAGATTAGGAAAAAATGGAAGTGATGAAATTAAGAGACATCCTTTTTTTAAAGGATTAGATTGGGATAATATTAGAAATTTAAAAGCACCTTTTATTCCCAAATTAAAAAATGATTATGATACAAAATATTTTGAAAAATTCAATGAAATTGAACCTTTTTATCCTCCTTTAAATAAATTTAATAAAAGAAAAGATATTCAATTTATTGGATTTACTTATAAAGAAGAAGATGATGAAGAAAAAGATTTACATGATGAATATCAAAATGCTATTCAAATTATTGATGATATTAAAAATATTAATGATGATTCTTTTAATAAAAATAATAATAATAATAATAATAATAATAATAATAATAATAATAATAATAATAATGATGATAATAATAGTAATAATAATAGTAATAATAATAATGGTGAAATTATGAAAAAAATTAGAGTTGATAAAAATAAAAATCTTGGTTCAAGGAATAATTCTCCTAATTCTAATAAAAAAAAAATTATACCTAATCCTAAAAAAGATAAATAATTTATTTTTTGAGAATAATAAGATTATTTAATATTGTTTACACATTAATTTGTTATTTATATATTTTTATTTAATATTAATAAAACAATACTAATAAACATGTTTTTTTTAATGTGTATTAATATTATAAAAATGAAAAAAATAATTTTTTGGATGAAATAATAATAAAATAAATTAAAGTTGTTCTTATTTGAAATTAGATATTAAAAAATTAAATAAAAAATATAAATTTATTATTTTTAAAAATATTAAAAAAATTTTTTAATATCCATTTGTATAATTGGAATGATTAAAATAAGTCTTGTTTAAATAATTATTTGATTTATTATAACAATCATCAATATCAATATTAAGATTATAATCTTTAAAAGTATAATTATTATAATCATAATTTAAACAAGGTAAACTAGAACTTTCTAAATTTAAAGAAGGATTTCTACTATTTTTTAATTTAATTAAATAATTATTTCTATCATCAAGATAATTTAAAGGTTTTCTTTGACTAAAATAATTCTTATATTTATTATCTTCATATGTATATTTTGGAGAATTTGCTCTTATTTCTAAATTATTTGTAGATGAAGGATAATATTTTTTTATATTATTATTATAATTACTATAACTCATATATGGTTTATTTTTAATATTAAAAGAATAATTTCTTTTTGAATTATATTTTGGTTTATAACTGTAATCAACAAATGATTTAATTGGATATGAAGTTTTTCCAATTTCATATTTTTTTTTATTTGGTTTATTATTATTTTCTTCTTGTGTATTTATATCATTTGTTGATAAATTGTCATTATTTAAAGTTTGATATGTTTCATTTTTTTCTTCTTTTGTATTTGATTCAATTTTTTTTATTAAATTATCTATTTCATCCAGTGTATATATATTTGGATCTTCTTTTTTTATAGTATTAATACCTAATTTTATAAATTTTACTATTAATGGATTCCAATAACTTATATCATATTTATCTAAATAATCTGATATTTCTTTATCTGATAATACTTCTTTTTCCATTATTGTTTTTATTTTTTTTTCATAATTAAAAATTAATATATTTTATTGTTATATTTAAATAATGAAACTTAATTGTTTTTACTACTTTTCTTTTTTAAATATATAATTTTGACAAAAGAAAATTATAAACACCAGATAAATTATTCAACATAGAAACAAATAAAAAAGATATAATTTCTTGTCTAAATAATTGATTTTTAATTTAAAATTAACTTCAAAAAGTAATTAAAAATTAAACAAAAATAAAAAAATAATTCCAATAAATAGTAAATATATAATTAAACATTTAAATATGAAAAAAATATCCTTTATAATATTTCTATCAATAAATATTTTCCAAATAACAAAACAACAATCATGTGAATCATATAAATCTTGTATATCATGTTCATTAAATAGAAATTGTAAATGGGATAACAATTTATGTATTAATTCAAATTCAAATTCAATAATAAAAATATGGTATGAACAAATTGATATATGTTTAAAAGATAAAACAACAAATGAAAATAAAAATAATTATTGTATTGAAGATGATTTAACAATTAAATCTTTAGAACACAATGGAAATTATCTTCCTGAAAATAAAGAATTATATTGTTACTTTGAAATTAAAAAAGAAGGATTTGAAAATAAAAAAATAAAAGTTGATTTTGATAGTTATAATATTTTTTCTGATAATCTTTTATATAATGAAGGTAAAAATGGAAATATAAAAAGATATGTTAGTATTACATATAAATTTGAAGATAGAGAAAATGTAATTAATGTAAAAAATAAATATAATACAATTATTAAAAATACTTATTCTATTTATTTAAGATTTTTAATATTTGATAATAGTACTAAAACAAGTAATAAAAATTATAATAAATCATTATTTACTTTGAATTTGAAATATGATAATTCAATTGATAGTTATAATAAAATAATGATAGTTGTTGTATTAATTTTTTGTTTATTAACTTTAAGTTTGATTATTTTAATTATATTAATTACTTTTCCTAAAAATCAAGAAAATAATAATAATAATAGTAATAATAATATTCATCAAATTGTAAATGAAGAAGAATATAATAAATTAATAAAAAACAAAAAATCTTTAGAAAAAATATTACGCGCAATTAAATATAAAGATATAAAACATGATTCTTTATATAATAATGTATGTACAATATGTTTTGATACTTTCATCGAAGAAGATGAGATTCTTGTTTTACCATGTAATCATGTATTTCATAGTGATTGTATTAAAAAATGGCTTGAAGCAATTTTAGAAGATCCAATTTGTCCAAATTGTAAATTAAGTATTATTAATTATTCAAATAATAATCAAATATTACCAAATAATCATAATGAAAATGAAAATAATAATAATAATAATAATGATAATAATAATAATAATAATAATGATAATTTAAATACTAATGAAAATGAAAATAATAATAATAATAATAATGATAATAATAATAATAATAATAATGATAATTTAAATACTAATGATAATGAAAATAATAATAATAATGATAATAATAATAATAATAATTCTTTTCCTGTTATTTCAAATAAAAATCCTGAATTAACTGAATTAAATAAAAAGTAACTAATTTTATAAGTAAAAAATATAAATTTATAAAATTATTTTTTCACTTATTATTAAAATTATCCAAATTTAAAATAATATTTTATATTTTAAAAAAAAAATGAAAAAAAAAAATTCAAACACAAATGAATTTAAATTGCATACAATAAAAACAACACAAAGTATAAATTTTCAAAATAAAAATTTAAATATTCAAAATAAAATAAATAAAAGTAATAGTGAACAAAATTTATTAAATCCTCAAAAAAACATAAAATTAAAAAATAAAAGAGAATATAACATAATAAAAGAATTAGGAAAAGGTGCATATGGAACAGTTTATTTAGTAAAAAGAGAAGGAAAAAAATATGCAATGAAAGTTTTAGAAAAATCATTTTTATCAAGAAATGATAAATCAAATGATGCATTAATTGAAAGAATAATTTTATCAATGTGTAATCATAAATCAATAATTAAATTAATATCATCATTTCAAACAAAAAGTCAATTAATTTTTATAATTGAATATTGTCCAAATAAAGATTTAGATTTTATAATGAGAAAATTTGGTAAATTAAATCATGAACTTGCAATAAAATTTTTTGCTGAAATTGTAAATGTAATTGATTATTTACATAATACTTTAAAAATATCACATAATGATTTAAAACCAAGTAATATTATGTTAGATAAAAATTATCATTTGAAATTAATTGATTTTTCAACTTGTAAAATAGTAAATAAAAAATTTGATAAAAATTTAAAACAATTTATTAATTGTGAAGATTATATTGATAATGAAATAATAGGAACTGCTGAGTATGTTTCACCTGAAATGATTGAACAAAAAATTTTTGATTATAGAACAAATGATATTTGGTCTTTAGGAGTAATTTTATATTATTTTTATCATGGAAAAACACCTTTTATTGGAAATAATGATTTTGAAACTTTTAATAATATAAAAACAATAAAATATGAAATTAATAAATCATTAAATGATGATATTAAAGATTTAATTTCTCATATTTTTACTAATTGTAATAAAAGATTTACTATAAATGATATTAAGAAACATTCTTATTTTAAAAATATTAATTGGGATAATTTACTTAATGAAGAAATTCCTATTCCAAAAGATCTTTTAAATAAAATGACTATGCAATTAACTAAAGGAGATTCTAATACAGATTTTTGGGAAAAATTTTGTAATGAAATTAATAATAATAATAAAGAGTTTAGTATTGTTAATATTAATGATAATGGCTTTTTAAATTTTATTGATGATTATTTTTATTCTGAAGAAAATAATCATCTTTTTAATAATCATATTGAAAATATTGAATTAAAAAATGGAAAAGTTAAATTAATTTATGAAGGTTATGTTATTCAAATTATTAAAAAATATGAAAATGAGGTTAAATTTAAATTATATAATAATAAAATTTTGGAAATTTGGCATAATAAAAAATTATCAAATTATATTAATTTAAGTCATAAAACTAAAATTGCAATTGAAAATGACATTTTAATAAAATTAAATACTTTTACATTTAAAACTACAAAATTAGAAGCATTAAAATGGTATAATTATATAACAAGAGTAATGTTTTTAGATTAATAATAAAAAAATGTGTTTAAATCTTTAATTATGTAAATTTAATTTATTATTATTAATTTATATAAAACTTTTATAAAAATTTATATTAAAAAAATCTTAAAAAAAAAAATAATATTCTGATATAAAAAAAAACTTTATAAATAAAAAAAAATCAATTAGTAAAATAAAAAATATAAAAATTTTTAATATTAAAAAATAACTAAACTAAAGGAAGTGAATGTAAAAAAGGTAATTTATTAGGAACATATTCATCATCTCTAGTTAAAGGATTTTCTTTAATAACAGTAATTCTTAAAGGATCAATATTTCCATCTAATCCTTGACTTTGAATTAATTTTCTTACTGATTGAATTGAATGAACTGCTTTCATTTTATCTGTTTTTGCTATTGATTCTGCAACTCTATATTTTCTTATTTCATCTTTTTTTTTTTCTTTTTCTGTATCAATTATTGGTTTTGTTTCTTTTGGAATTTGTGGTTTAATTTCTTCTATTTTTTCTTCTTTTTTTTCTTCTACTTTTTTTTCTTTTTCTTCTTCTATTTTTTCATTTGAAATATTTTTATTTTTATTATTATTATCTTCAATTGTAGTTATTTTTGTTTCATTTTTTTTTTTTTCTTCTTCATCTTTTAACATTTTACTTTTTAATAATTCTAATGCTTCTCTTATTTCCATATCATGTGCATATTTTTCATAATCTAAATCTTTTAAATAATCAACTATGTCATTTATATCATCTTTATTTAATTCATCTTCTTCTTCTAATGGATAATTTTTATAGTCTATTTTTTCTTCTTCTTTTTCATTATTATTAATTGTTTGTGTTGTTATTTCTTTATTTTCTATTTTTACTTCTTTTTGATTTTCTAATTCCATTTTTTTCTTTTTTATTTTAAGTTATTAAAAAATATTTTTTTTATATTATTTATTTAATTTATATTATATATTTTTATTTTTTTTATTTTTTCAAACAAAATTTACTTTTTTAAAAATGAATTTAGAATATAATCAAAATCAAACAAATAATGAAAATAATGTTGATATAGATTCATTAATAAATTCAATTAAAATATCTAATTTAAATGAATATTATGATATAGAAACATCAATATTTAAAAAAAGATGTGATAGATTAAATTTATTATTTTTTAATGAAAGTGAATCTCTTCCTCCAAATAAAGATATACCACCTCCTTATAATAAATTATTCATTATATTATTTAAAGAAATTTCTATTTATATTGAAGAAATTGAAAGATTAAATAAACAATTAAGAAAAAATAATAAAAGTGAAAAAGAATCATTTCAAAAAAATAATTTGGTAAATGAAAATAATAAAAAAATTAATATGAAAGGATTAAATAATATAAATTTCAAAAAAAGTCATATAAAATCAACATCAAATAGTTTTGTAAATTCTTCAATCATTCAAAAAAAAATAAATAAAAATAATATAATAACATGTGATAAAAAAGAAAAAATAAAAGTAAATGAAAAAATAAAAAAGAAAGAAAATATATTTTTAAATGATGAAGAAATAGAAAAAAATAAAAAAAAAATAAATAAAAGTTTTATAAATAAAGAAATTTCAATTCAACAAAGTTTAAATAATGAAATAAATGAAGAGATAATTGAAAGATGTATGAATCAATATGAAGATGAATTAAATAATTTACAAAACTTAGAAGATATTTTATTAAATCAAAAAAAAATAATAAATTCAAAAAAAAAAATTGATAATAAAATATTAATAATAAATTCAATTAAGCTTTAAACAATTAAAATTATTAAATTATATATGAGAAAAAAAATAAATTTTTAAATAATAAAAAAAATATGAAAAGAAATAAAAGTAAGAACCATAATTTAAAAAGCCAAAATTTATTCTATGATGGAAATTATTCAAGTAAAAAAAAAAATTTAAATTATCCAGTGTAAAATTTTAAATATAAAATATTTAATACTAGGGAAAAATATATAACATTAGATACAAATATTTCATTAACAAGTCGTCCTCATAAAAATTATTCAAAAAGTTCAATTATAAATGAAAAAAATAATAATTTAAGAAAAGATAAATCAATTGAAGATTATAAAAAAATAATTCAAGAAAAAGATGCTGAAATAGAAAGATTAAAACAAGAAATAAATAATTTTAAATTTAATTTATCAAATTCAAATAAAAAAGTTTCTTCTATTAAAAAAAATTATACAGATAATCTTTCAGTTAAAAAAATTGGTATTTTTCCTATTAAAAAAATTACTATTAATCCTGGAAATGATTATATTAAAAGAAATAGTAATATTGATGAAATTTTAAAAAATTCAGAAATGATTATTAATACAGATATAAATCAGAAAGTTAATTATAAAGAAAAATTATATGATATTAAAGAAAAAATGAATAATCTACTTGAAAAATATATGAAAGAGTCGTCTGAAGGAAATTAATTTTTTTTTTTGTATTTTTTTTTCTAATTTTTATTTTTTTTTAATATTTAAATATAAACAAATTTACATATTTATTTTTATAATATTAAAATCTTATAAAGTTAAAATATTACTTAAAATAAATATTTTACTTAGATATCAATTAATTTATAAAATATAAATTTGTTCTAAAAAAAGAAATTAAATCCTAATCCAGTCTGAAATTCTCTTGAAAATTTTTGATGAGCATAAATATCAATTTCTCTGCTAAAATGTTTTTGTTCTTCTTTTTTTAATTGTTCTAATTTTGATTCTTTATTATTATTATTTTGAGTAATATTTTTATTCTTATAAAATTTTTTCCAAAAAGCCATTCCTATAAACACTTTTTTCATTGATGTTTTTAATTTTATAAAGTTTGATGTTTTTTTCTTTTGTAAAAGTAAATTTGTTTGTACTATATTTTTTTCTATTTCATTGTTTTTTTCTTCATTACTATTTTCTTCTATTTGGTTATTTTTCTGAACAAAAAATAAATTTTCTGAGTCTGATTTATTATGTAGCATTTTTATTTTATTTTTTTTTGCATCAAAATATAATAAAGAATAATTTTAATTGCTTATTTTATTTAATGAAATAATTTTTTATCACTTTTAAATGGATAATAAATTTGTTTTTAAAAGAAATAAAGGATTTGAAAGTGATAATGAGAAAATGAAACAAATAAATGAAAAAAAAGAGTTTAATAAAAATAAATTTTATCCAAACAATTTTAAACTTAAATCGTTTAAATATTCTATTGAAGAAGAAAATAATATAGATTTAATTAAAAATCAAACTAAATTCAATGAATATAAAACTAATTCAAATAATAATATTAATCTAAATTTAAATATGCAAAAAATAATTTTATTTATTATTTCTAATAAAGAATCTGATATAGAAAATATATTTTTAAATTATATATCAAATTTAAGTAATTTAAAAGAGACAATTAAATTAAATTCTTTTTCATTTGATGAATTTATAATGATTATTAATAATAAAAATTTTTCATATAATAATATAATTATTTTATATAATGAAACAAATGAAAATATTATTGAAAATAATAATGAAAATTTAAATAAAATTATGTATCAAGTTTTTGAAATAAGAAATGAATATATTATCACTAATTTAAAAATAGGATTAAATTATTTATTTTTTGATAATTATATAATTAATGAAAAAGAATTTAATATTTTATTTATTGAAAATTCAATTATTAGTACTAAAGGATTTAAAAATAACATAAATTCAAAATTTAATAAAAATGAATCATATATTTTAATACAAGATTTTAATTATCTAGATACTCCAATTATTTTATTAGAATCAGGAAATGCTTTAATAAAATTTAAAAAAACGAAAAAATAAAAACTATAAAAAATTTAATATAAAATATATATAATTTATAAAAATGAAATTAATTCATAAAAAATTTTCGAACCTTGTATTATATAAACCAAATTATAAAAAATTAAACAATTCTGAAATTGATTATATAAATATTAATAAATTACTATTAAAATTAGGTAAAAAAAAACATCAGAATGAAATATATGAAAATAATAAATTTCCATTAAAACAAATGAAAAATATAGGAAAAAGTGAATTATTAGAAAGGAAATTTAAATATAATATCCTTTTAAATAGATATAAATTAGATTTAAAAGAATTTCATAAAGAGAATAAAAGGGGAAAATCAGAAGAAATAAATAAAAAAAATTCTATAAATATACAAAAGTTAAATAAAACTGTCTTTAATTGCTCATTTAGAAATTTAAGAAGAACAATAAAAAATTCTATGAGTTCCACAATGAAAAGTGATATAAATTTAAATACTACTTTTCATCAAGATTCAAAAAAATCTTTGAAAATTTCTAACAAAAGTACTCAAAATTCTTCTTTTAAAAATAAAAAAGTAGATAAATCAGATTTTGAAAAAATAAATAATTCTCAAGATTTAAATGATAATAGAAATTTTATAAATTATTTTAAAGAAAGTGATTTTTATGATTATAACAGTTTAATTGATAATTTAAAGTATAAATATAATTTTGAAAAAGAAAAAAAAGAATGTGAATTTTCTAAAATGTTTTATGTAAAATATAAAAAAAGTTTTTATAAGAAAAAAAATTTAATGAAACAAGACATTTCATTAATTAAGAAAAAAAATGAAAGTTTAAATAAAACATTTTTTGATTATAATAAAAAAGATATTTTGGTAAAATATAATATAATTTTTAAAAATAAATAAAAATTAGTTTATAAACAAATTCAATTGAATATAATAAATATTTATATAAATAAATATAGATGTGTTTAATATATAATAAATAATTGTTTTTAATAATATTTATTAAAATATAAATTTTATTATTTTTTATATTATTCAAAATTAAATTTATTTAAAAAATCTTCAATTACTTTTTTAACATCTCCTTGAAATTTAATTAACTGTAATTTTGCTTCATCATAAGTAATATCTAGTTCTCTTTTTAATAATTCAATATCATGTTCTTTAATTTTTATAACAGGAAGTTCTTTTTTCTCATTATTTAATTTATTTAAGCTTTCTAATTCTTTACTCATATCATTTGAATTTGAACTTTCATGTTCTTCTGTTAATTTATTACCAATATTTTTAATTTCAGCTTTATTTGGATCCATGATAAATAATAAAAATAAAATTTAAAAAGAAAAATTAATAAATAAAAAACATAAAATTTATTATAAATAATAAAAGAGAAAAATGGAAGAAGAAGTTTTAAAAGAACAAGATATTAATGATTTTCTTCAAAAATATGATCAAAATGATTGGAATTTTGTTATATCAAAATTATCAAAAATTGGTTTACTTTCTTTACAAAAAGATAAAAATCAAAAAGATTTTTATACTTTTGATGATTTAGATAATATTATTAGTATTTTAGAAAAAAATATTATTCCTGAAAATGAAAATTCAAATAATGAAAATATTAAAAGTGATAATTTAAATATTGATGATTTAAATAATTTGAAAGAACCTGATGATAATGAAGAAATAAAAGATGAAAATATGATTAAAGAAAATCCAAATGAGGATTCAGAAAAAAAAATTGAAACCTTAGAAGATAAAATCATTAATAAAGATAATCCAATCTTAGAAAAAAAAACAGAAATTCCTAATTCTTCAATTCAAAACTCAAATTATTATCCATCAAATTATAATATAAATGATACAAATAAAAAATATTTTAATGATTATAATAAAAATTATAATAATGATTATAATAAAAATTATAATAATGATTATAACAGAAATTATAATAAAAATTTTTCTTCAAATTTTAATCCAAGTGGAAGTTATTATAATTATAATTATAGAGATAATAATAATATTAACTCAAAGGCAAAATCATATAATTATACCTATGATAGAAATTGTTATAATTATAGTAATTATAATGCTAGAAAGTATAATGTTAGAAATAATTTTCCTTGTTTAAACTATAATTATAGTTCTTCTTCTCCTAACATTAAAAATGATAAAGAAACTGATCCTTGCTGTAATAAATCAAGAAGTTATTATAATATTTATGGATCATCAAATTCTTCATTTTGTTAAATATTTAAAACATAATTTTGATTTTAATTTATTTTTTTTTTTGAGATAAACTGACAAAATATTTATTTAAGTAATTATTTTAATTATTATTATTTTTTATTTAAATTAAAATTAGATAAATGCTAATTAATAATTTAATATTTTTTAAATATTAAATTTGAGTTTAAATAATAGAGTAAAAAATTGGAAAAGTTAAAGTTTATCAATAAATATTGAAATAAATTAAAGTTTTATTAAGTAAATATAATAAGGTATTTATGGAAATATAAAAGATAATTCAATTGAAAAAAAAGAAAAAAAGAAAAAGCATAACATATATTAAATAATGAAAAAGAAGAAATAGAAAAAAAGAAAATAGATTTTAACAACAACTAAATAATTAATAGGAAGAAATAAAAAAAATGAGAGAGAAAAAATTTAGAAAAGAAAAATCATAACAAAATAAATTTAGAAAAATAAATAAAATTAAAACTAAAAGAAAAAATAATAATCAAAATTTAATGATGAATTTTTAAGAATTGTTTTCACAATTAAAAAACTCCAAAAGATATTAAAATAATACATAAGCATTTATATTAATTAACAGAACTATTAAAAAATTAAAAATTCAATAATGAAGAATTGAAAAAATGAAAGAAGAAATTGAAGATTTGAAAATTGACCAACAAAAAAAAGGAGATGTTTTCTATAATATAAATTAATTAAATGATATTTTGATGAAGTTGTAAAAAATGCAATGAAACAACTTGAAGAAAATTATAAGGAAGATAATTTATATGATGCTAATAAAAGAAAAGTTAATATAAATAATGAATTTTTAAATAAAAAACAATAAAAAAATTAAAATTGAAAAAATTTAATTTGAATATAAAATAACTTTGAAAAGATTATTTTTTATATTTTGTTTAAAGATTTGATTTTTAAAAAAATAAATTTTTATAAAATAATATTTAATCTCAAAAACATTAATTTACAAATAATTATTTTTTTATTTAATTATTCATTTTCATTCATAAATTGTTGTATTATTTGACATTCTTTTTCATTTATAACATAATTACATTTACATAATACAATTCGAACATTTTGATTTTTATTAATTAAAAAACTAGTTTTTACTTTTTGATAAGAACATTTACCACAAACAATACATCCACAAGGTAATCTTAAAGTTTTTTCTTTATGGCAATTTTCACAAATATTTTCACTTTCAGTAAATTTAGATTGTAATAAATAATTTTTTTTATTTTTTTTTTTATTTCTTTCATAAGAAATTAAATTTGAATATTCTAAAACTTCAGTTTTATATTTATCATATTCTTTTTCATTTTTCATTCCTTCAAATAAAATAATATCTTTATTAGAATAATTATTAACAATTAAATTAACAAATTTTTTAGTTGCTAAAGAATCATAATGAGGAGATTTAAATAATATACTAATACTTGGTTCATTATTTAAAAAAGGTAAAAAATTATCAACTGGAATAATCATTAAATCTTTATGATATATCATTTCTTCTTTTGAAATATTTTTATTATTTAAATAATAAATATCTAAATTACATTTTAAAATAAATGGTGTAATATATAAAGGATAACCTTCTGCATATTCATTCATTTTCATTAATTTATTATCTATATATTCAAATACTTTTTTTTTATCATATGTCATATCATCATTTAAATCTAATCCAGGTATACATTGAATTAATTTTATTCCATTTACTTCTAATTCTAAATTTTCTTTTAAGAAAAGTACTAATTTTATCTTCATCCAAAATATTAATGTTTTTTCTATACTGTCACTTAAATTTATTGTTCTGTATAATATATCAAAACATTTTTCATTTCCTTTTTTTAATTCTTCATAGATAAATAATAAAACTGTTATTAATTTATTTTGAAATTTTTCTTTGTTTTGAGGAAATTTTGTAAATAACATTTCTTTAATAAAGTTAAAAAAATATTTTGGATTTTTTTCTTTTAAAGATTTAGAAAGTAATATTTCTAAATAAGGAATTAATACACTTCTATAAAAACAATTACCATCTCCTTTTATTCTTCTCCAGTAATAAATATTATATTTTTCTTTAAATATTTTAGTTATTTCTGAATATTTATTATCACTCATCCAAAAAGAATAATATGATAAATCTTCAAAAATTCCTATTGATGCAAATTTTACAGGAGAAAAATTCACTTCGTCATAAAAATAATTTATAAATTCTTCTTCATCATTTTTAGTTTTAAATGTTTTAATTAAGTATTCATAAATATCTTCATCTTTATTATTTTGTTTTAATTCATCTAATTCACTAAAAAAAACACTAAATTCATTATTATCTGATGGTAATATTGGATAAAAATGATTATTTATATCATTATTTGTATTATCATTTGAATTTAGAATCATTAATTTATTTTAATAATTTTTATATAATTTATGATTTTATTTTTCAATTAATTGAAATTAGGGAGAATACAATAAATATTAAAATATTTTTACTATTTATTTTAATTTTTGCTTCATAATATTTTTTAATTAATATTAATATCACTTGTTTAAATTGTTTATAAATTTCAATATTTTTTGAATATTTTATTTAGTGTCAAATATTAATTAGAACTAGTTTACTTTTTTATAAATTTATAAAATTTTCATTCATCAATATTAATAATTTGTATGTTTTACTCTTATAATCTATTTTAATTAATATTTGTCAAATTTTTATAAAAAAAATATTTTTTATTTTTTCTTCAATGTTTATAGGTGAATTTTTGAGTTTAATATGTTATGTTTTATTATTATTATTTCATTTAATTGGGAATTATATTAATTTTGATTCTTTAATGATGATTCAAATTCAAACAAGTTTAATAATTTATATAGGATGTATATATTCAGCAAAAAAAGTGTTTTATAATAAAAATAATAAAGAAATTAAACCAATGAAAAGAAAAGATGCTTTATTATATGCAATAAAAGGGAGTTTAATTTTATTTCTCATTTATCTTTCATTAATTATTTTTAATCACAATTTTATTAATTTTCTTTTTAGTTTTTATTTCATATTTTTTGATACATATTCAATTTCATCTTTTATAAAAGGAAAAATTAATAATTTTTTAATATTTAAAAAATATAATCAAAATTATATTATTTCAATACAAAAAATACCTTTTATTATAAATGAAAATAAAACAGTTTCACAATTAGAAATTTTTACTATAATTTTAGGTTTTATAATTTCAATATGTTTTTATATTTCAAATAATTGGATATTAAATAATTTTATAGGAATAATATTATGTTTAAATTCAATTGAAAATATTTTTTTAGGAGAATTTAAAATAGGTTTAATTTTATTATCATCTTTATTTATTTATGATATATTTTTTGTATATTTCACAAATATAATGAAAAATATAACATTAAATTTAGATATTCCATTAATTTTAAAATTTCCAAATTCAATATCAAAAACTAGTTTTAATACAATTGGACTTGGTGATATTATTATCCCTGGTTTTTTTATATCATTAATGTTAAGATTTGATATCTTTTTATTTAAACGCAAAAATAATGAAGAATTAAAATTTAGTTATTTAAATTTGAAATATTTTTTAAATTCATTAATTGGATATATAATAGGGATTTTTATCACTATTTCAATAATGATTATATTTAAACATTCACAACCTGCTTTATTATTTATTGTTCCTATTTTATTTTTTAATGTATTTATTACATCATTATTATTTTGTGAATTTAAAATTTTATGGAATTTTAATGAAATATCATTTATAAAAGAAGAAAAAAAATAAATTAAATAATTACAAAAATTTATATATATTTAAAAATATAAATTTAATTAAAAAAATAAAAAATAAAAAATAAAAATAATTAAAATGAACACTTATGAAAATAATCAGAATAACAATATAAATTTAATATTTCCAAACAATTCAAATTTTCCAAAATTTAAAGATGATATAATATTAATGTTAAGTGAAATAGAAGAAAAATTAAAAAATAGATATAACACTTTAGAACATTTAATAAATTCAAGAATAAATGCATATGATTCTCGATTAATAACAATAGAAAATAAATTAAATCTTCAAACAACAAAAATAACAAAATTAATAATCGAATTAGAAAAATGTTCTGATATTTTACCAACAGAAAAAAAAAATAGTGAAACTTTAATAACACATGAAATAAGAATAAATAATTTAAATAAAGAAATATCAGATGCATGTTATAAATATGATAAAATATATTTAGATAACTTATTAATTCCAGGTCAAATTGGAGAATATTGCAGATTTAAAAATGCAAAAGAATGTTTTAATTTTTTAATTACTCAAACTGCTTCTTTGAATGATTATAAAGAAAAAATGATAATTGATTTTAAAACTTTTAAAGAAAAATGTGATGAATATTTTAAAAAAGTTCATAATGATATAGAATTAAATAAAGAAGTTTTTATGAAATATACAACTGAAAAAAGTGAAATTATTATGGAAAATTGTAATGAAAAAATTAATCAATATTTAAAAAAATTAGAAGAAGCTAAAATTGAAAATTATTCTTATGCTTTAAAATTAAAAGAATCTAGTGATTCTTTAATTAATGAAACTAATAAATTATTTCTTTTAAAAGGTGATATTTTAAAAAATAATAATGAGTTAAAAAGTAAAGTTCAAGAAATGAACAATCAATGCTTAGAAAATGTTTCTTCTTTAAAAATTGAATTTGATAAAATTAATAGGAAATTTCAAGATATAAGAGAATTTATTAAAAATGTTAGATTTAAAAAAAATATTAATTCTGAAATTACTAAAAATGATATTAAAAATTTAGAAAATAATTTAGATTCTAAAAATTTTCCAAGTCAAAAAGATGAATTATTAAGATTAAATATTGAAAATGAATATAATAAATCTATGAGTTTTAATAATTCTTTACCTGATATTTCTAATAAAATGAATGATGATGACAATTTAAATAATTTTGGTTTAAAAATTTTCGGGGATAAAAAAATAAAACCCGTTGTTAATACTAGAAAAAGTCTTAAAAAATATAGTCATAAAAATTATTCTCTAATAATTAATGAAGAAAAAGAAAGAAATAAAATAAATGAGTTTAATGAAAAAAGAAGTAAAAGTAAAGAAAATTTTGATAGATTTTTACCAATTAAACATAATAATAATAATAAAAATAATTTTACTACAATTCCAAAAATTAAAAATCCTGATAATCATTTAATATATAAAATGATTAAAAATGAAAAAGGAAATTTAATGAAAACTTCAACTTCAACTTATTTTAAACCTAAAAAAGGGATTTGATATAGTTTTTTTACATAATAATTAATGTATTTATATAGATATTTTTATGAAAATAGGATTTAAATAATTTATTTTATATAATTTGATATTTTTGTAAAATAACATATTAAAATTAAAAATGTTAATGGAAATAAAATAAATATATTAATAAACTTAGAAAAAATAAAAAAAAATAAATATTGATTTAATAATATAAAAATAATCTTTTTTCACTTTTATATAGTTTTATAAACTAAAATAAATATTATGATATTGATTAGAAACAACGTAATTTTTATAAAATTGATAAACGAATAAAACAAAGATTATATAATTGGTCATATACAATTAAAATTTTATTAAAATTAAAAATTATAAATGAATAAAACAAATATTATAATATTGAACAGAGATAATTTTTATATTAAATATTTTAACTTATAATTTATATATTATAATAAATTAAAAAATTTAATATCAAAAATAAAAATCCAAAAATCCGAACACCCGGATTTGAACCAGGGACCCCTTGATATCTATGTTACCTCTACAGTCAAATGCTCTTCCAGCTGAGCTATGTTCGGATTCTGTTATTATTTAATTAATTTTTTATAATATATGAAATATTAAATATACAATTTTAAATTAAAACTTTTTATTCTTTTTAAAATTGATATTTTAATTTATTATAAAATAACTTTTTTTACGTATTTAATATAAATTTAATTAATATAATATACAAAATTAATTAATTTTCACAGAAAATTTCTTTCCAATTATTATAACATCCTTTATTAAAATTCTCACTTATATCTATTTTTCTAATTGATTCATTTGTAGTTTTATTAATTGAAATTAAATATATATGACTTATTATTGAAGTAATTAAAAAAAAAATAAAAAAGCAAACAAGAATTAAAACAACAATTCCAATGAAAAAAAAAGAAATAAAATTAAAATCTTTTATATCATTTTCTTTATTTATATTTTTTTTTAAATATGATATTCTATAAAAAAAATATCCTTCAAAAAAACAAATTGGTAATAAATGAATAAGTGAAATAATTAAAAAATAAAAAAACAATTTATAATTATTTTTCCCAATACAATTTGAGGCAAAACTACAATGATGATCATGTCTTTCAATACAAATTCCACATATTTTACAATGAAAAGTTCTTAATTCTTTTATAATTGAACATGTTTGACAATATTTTAAATTAAATATTTTATTATTTATTATTTTTGCTGGTTTTAATTCAAGAAATTCTGTTAAAGATATTTTTTTTCCTTTTTGATAACCTGGAATTGAAGTAAAAAGTTCAAAATAAAATATTAATGTTATTATTAATATTATTATTGATATAATCATTAATCTCTTATATAAATTTTTTTTTTCTAAATCAATAGAATAAATTGAATATAAATTTTTTTCATAAAAAATTGTTCCAATTAATAATAAAGAAATTGTTATAAATGGTCCTTTATAATCATATAAAGGTAAACGTCTTTTTTTTCCAAATAAAGTAAAATAATTTATTTTTATACTTTCTAGATGAATATTATAATTATTTTCAATATTATTAATTATATTATTATTATTATCATTTTGATTATTCGATAAAGAAAAAAAATTTGAATTATTTGTATTTTCAATCATTATACTTAAAAAAAAAGTTTAAATTAAAATTATAATTATATTTTTTTATTATTATAAAAAATATATTTAAAAATAAATTTCAGTAAAAGTAATATTAAAAATTTTATTTTATATTATAATATGAAAAATAATTCTTTTGAAAGTCAAATTACAATGAAAAAAACGTTGCCAAAAACAGAATCAGAATACTCAAATTCTGCATATTCAATTAATTCAGATTTATTAAATAATCATTATGATAATAAATCAATTGCTCTTTCATATGAAATTTTAATAAATCATTTTTTAAAAAATAAAAATATTATAGATGAAAATTTTTCTTTTAAATTAGAACAAGAAAATATTTATAAAATATTTGAAGAAATAACTAAAAATATTATTAAATATAATAATTCTGAAAGACAAGATTTCATTATAAAAGAACTTTTAAATTATGATAAAACTCAAAAACAATTTAATATTAATTCTTCATCTTATTTAATGTCAAAAATTGCTTATTTAATTTGTTTGACATTTATGAAATTTTTAAATAACAAAAAAATAAGAAATTTTTTTGATTTTCTTAATTTATTTAATTTCATTTCTGAAGAAAATTATAAACAAATTCAAATGAAAATATATGGAAATAATTCAATTATAAAAAATTCTAAAAAAACTTTAAAAATATTTGAAATAATACAAAATACTTTTTCTTTTATTCAAAAAATAAAAATTTCTCTTCCATTTAATTCAATAACAAATATTGATTTTAATAATTATTTATTTTTCTTATATAATTACAAATGGATTTTTTGTGATGTAAAAGAAATTGAAATTGATTTAACTTGTTTATTTATTTTTTCAAATAATGGAAAAAATTATGAAAGAGAAGATGAATTTTATAAATTATTATTAGCTATTTTTTATTTATTAAATAAAATACATGATTATGAAATTAATTCATTAAAAATTATTATTCCTTTTACTTTTAGTAAAGAATTAAATCATTTTTTATCTAAAACTTTAAAAGAAATAAAAAAAGAATTAATAAAAGAAAAAAGTAATAAAGAAAAAATAACTTTATTAAATCAAAGAAGTCAAAATAAAATTCAAATTATAGAAATTTTTGAGCATAATTTTAAACATTTGATTAATTTTTCAATTGAATTTAATTCTATTGATATTCAATCTTTTATATGTATAAATAATTTTATTTGTAAAAATCCACAAATTCAATATTTAACATTAATTTTTTTTCCAATTACATCAGAAAACAATTCATTTTTATATTTAAATAATATTCAATTAAAAAAAATATGTGAAATGAATGATTTAATAGAAAAAAATTTTAAAATAATTAATGAAGAATCAGAATATTTAAATAATAATAATATTTTTTATTTAGACTTATTAAATTCTTATTTTGAAAAAAATTTAAAATACTTAACTGATTTATTTCAAAATAATTTAAATAATTTGTCTTATTTAATGATAGATTTTTCTTTCCCTGAAATAATTTTAAATAGAGAAAATTATTGTTTAAAGATAATAGTTTTTATAATGAATATATTTTATTTAATAAATTCAAATTTAATAAAAGTTAATAATTTAGAATTAAATTATGAAAATCTAATATTAGATCCTAATAAATATTTATATATTAATGAACAATTAGTTACATTTGAATTTGGAAAAAATAAAATCTTAAAATGTCTAAATTTAAATATGAAAATTGCTAATTTTGAAAATTTATTTTATTTAATTCCTCAAAATTTAGTTTCATTAACTTTAGGAAAATTATGTTATAAAACAGCAAAAAGTTTTATTAATGATATTAAATTTTTTAACAAATTAAATTTTTTATCTTTTTCAATAAAAAGTTTAGTTGAATCAAGAGAAAATAATTATCAATTATTAAAAGATTTTATTAATAATAATAATTTACCAACATCTTTAGCTGAAATTAATTTAAATTGTAAAATGAATATTGAATATGAAAAAATAAAAAATTTAATTAATGAAGATTTAATTAAAAATAAATTTGTTCAATATTGGGTATTTAATTTTGAATTCAATAATATGAATTTAGTTAATAAAAATTTTTGTCAAAAAGAATTAAATACTTTAATTAAAAACAATGAAAAGCAATTAAATTATATTTCTACTATTAAATATAATTTAAAACTCTCTATTATTATTATTTTTTATAAAAAGACTAATTTATTTAAATATAATAATGAAAATAATTCAATTGATGATCCTTTGTCTTATAAAATAAATTCTATTGATTTTGCAAAAATTTTCAAATTAATTTATATGTTTTTAGGGAAGACTAAATCAAAGTTAGTTAAAATTAAATTGAATTAATCTTCTCTTTAATATATATAAACTTATTTAAAATAATATAATCATTTATTTTCACAATTAAAAATATGATTTATTCAATTAAATAGTATAAAAAAATTTAAATTTTATAAAATACATATTTCAAATTATATATTTAATAATAAACATTTTAATTATTATAAAAAAATAAAATTAATAAATATTTACTTAATTCAATTATACTACATTTGTATTAAATCAATCAAAATAATATAATAGATAAATAAACAAATTTAAACAACTTTTAATATTCTCAATAACTTATTTAAATGTTTAATAATGTCTTCAATATTATCAATAATTAAAAATTTAATAACTCCAAAAAAAATAATTTCTAAAGCGATATTTCCAAGTAGAAAAAAAAGTAATGTATAAATATGTTTTTTTAATCTATTTTTAAGTGTAAATTTCAAATAATAATTTCCTAAATGTAATTTTAAAGGTTTATAAAGAATAACAGATTCAACTATAATTTCATATAAAATATCAATTGAATATTTTGGAAAATGTGATACTGAATTAGAATTAATAAAAAATAATTTCATAATAGAATAAAAATAATAATCCATATAAAGTTCTTCACTTGAAAAAATCATAATATTAATATGAAAACAAAAATTAATCATTTGTTGTAAATAATTTTTATTAGGATTATTATTAATAATATGAGCAAAATTTTCATCATTAATATCTTTAAAAAAAGTAGAACAATTAAAATCAATAATTTGTGCATCAGTAGGAAAAGATTTTTTTTGTATTTTTTCTCTTCTTTCATATAAATAAATTTCTTGATGATATCTAAATAAATCACTAAAAAAATCAGAATTATCATCAATACTTGAATTATCCTTATTTAATAAATCATAAAATATTAGATAAAGGCCAGATTGAGGAATACTAATATATTGTAATAATTGAGTTATTCCTATCATCATATATGTTAAATCTTCTACATATGCAGAATTATAAATTATTGTCATTACATTTTGTAATAATGAAAAAGAGTCATTTGAAACTTTTACAAATATTATACTATATATAATATATATTGAATTTAATATTATTAGTAATATTAAAAATTTTTTTAATATAAAAAATAATGAATGTCCTAGTATTTCTTTTTCATTTTGATTATTAATTTCTTTATTATTTGATAAATTACTTTTATTCTTTTTTTTATCTTGTTTTTTCATATTTCCTGATAATTTTGTTATTGTTTCCATTGGATGATGACTATAAAATTTAAGTAAATCTTTTACTAAAATAATTCTTTCTATTAATTTATCTATGATATTTTGTCTTTTTAATAATCTCTCTATTACTATTAATTTTTTTTCTATATTTGATTGAAAGATTCTTAATAATAAAAAACAACTTGTCATAATTAAAATATTAGAAAATATTAATCCGATAATAAAAATAACTAAACTTATTTTATTAAATCTTAATTGATTATCAGAATTTTTTTCAATTTCTTTTTGTAAAATAAAAAAATGATTAGAATAATCAAGATAAGAAATCATTATTTCATATATATAAAGTTGATTTTGAGAAAACTGAATAGAAGTATCATTAATTAAAATATTTAAAGGATTTAAATCTTTATCAACAATTACTTTATAAATACTAATATTTGAAAAATTATCATCATTAGTAGTCATAATTAATTTATTAATAAAAGTTTTCATTAAATAATCAAATTTTTTAGATGGTAATTTATTTAAAACTATATCTCCATTTACATATGATATATATAATTCTTCTTTTAAAGCAGAAATATATTTTTCAATTTCATTTGAACCAGATTTTTCAATTTCCATTTTTAATTCTTTATATAAAGAAGATATTTTTTCCATATTTAAATACATATCAGAAAGTATTATTTCATCAATTTTATTAAAAGAATCAAATTTAGAAACAAATTGAATTAAATATTGTTCACAATGATTATATTTATCACAAATTTTTAATAAACTTAAATAAGAAACCATTATATTTAGTAAATATCTATTAAATGTATATGCAATTCTATATAAATTCATTTTATTTTCTAAAATATTATTCAAATAATTTTCATAAATTAAACAAAAAAAAGAAACAATAATTAAACAAATATTAAAAATAATAATAATATAATTTTTATTATTATTAGTTTGAGTATCTATTTTTTTTCTTCCTATAGAAGTATTTACAGAAAATAAAGTTGAAGAAACACTTTGTTGTGAAATTTGAGATTTAGTATCAAAAGCAATAGAAGAATAAAGTGTATTAAAATTAGAAATATTTTTATTTGTATCCATTTCTTTTTCTTTACTTACACTTTGAAAATCTTCATCTTTTAATTGCCAATTTATAATAGATTTCTCTTTTCTAATTGAAATACCTTTTTTATTTTTATATTCTTTAACTGAATAAAAACAATTTTCATAATCATTATCAAAAACTGAAAATAAATAAACAAATTGATATCTAGTTTTAATATTTCTAACTAAACCATTTTCATTTAATCTTTGTATTAATTGATTTACAATTAGAATTTCTTCAGGATTACAAATTGATTCTAATTTCTTTACTTTACTATAAATATAAGAACAATATTTTGTTATATCAAACATATAAGTTTTATCATCTTGTAAAAAATCATTTATTTCAAGTGAAATATCATATCTATTTAAAATAATTAAAAGTGATTTATTAATATACATAATTTTTTCTAAAGAATTACTTAAAGTAAATATTATTTCTTTTGATGAATGAATATATTTTTTTGTTACTATTAAAATATTTTTTCCTAATTTATAATTTCCATCAACAAAAGCAATATTTTCTTCTAATTTAGGATAAATTCCATATTCATATACAAATTGTTTTAAATCATGACTTTTATTCCATACTATAAAATGAAATTTTTGAGGTAAAAATTTATTTTTATTTGTATTATTATCTTGTGGTTCATCATTATAAAATTTTTCAAGACCAATTTTTTGAAATTCAGGAGGAATTAAATTTTCAAATGGTTTATTCCAATAAATATTTAAATCTTTTCCTATTTTTATTATACGACTTGTTCTATTTAATAAATCAATTTTTATTTTTAGAACTTTTTCATTATTGTAATATTTATCTAATATTTCTTCATACATTCCAATATCACTTGAGACTAACATCATACCTGAAAGAGAAAAAACTTTATTTAATAAACATTCTAATATAACTCTTAATAATAATTTTTGATATTCATTTTTTATTGAACTGTCTATTATATGCTCATAAGAATGTTTTGATATTATTTCTACTGAACCTACTTTTTTTGAAAATGAAATATAATCATTTGGAGTTTTTGCTATTTCACTTGATAAAAATTTTTCAAATTCTTCTGTAAATAATATTATAGTATCAAAAATTTTACATATTGATTCATTATATAATAACATATCATTATTATCATACATTGAATGTTTTTGACATAAAATTTGATAATAATATCTTAAATTCATATAATATATATAATTTGTATATTTTAATTTATTTAATATTTTCCTTATTTCAAAAATTAATTGAAAATAATTATTTATATCAGAAATAAGTTCAATAAATATTTTACATATATAATAATAAAATAAATTTAAATTTCTATCATTATTTGGATTTTCGAAGCCTTGTTTAAATACATTTGAAAATCTACATAAAACATAATAATTTAAATCTCTTTTAATGTCTTTAGTATCAACTACAAATTTTTTGGTATCAAAACTAGAAATAATAACTGTTTCATCCTCTCCAACAATAGTAGAATTTTTTGTTAATAATTGATTAACTTCACTTTCTCTTATTTTACTATTAAAACATATATTTTTTAATAAATAATTATAATGAGGTGTTTCATAATATTCACATAAGAATTCAAATTGTTGAATCATTTGAATATTATTATCTTTCATAGTTGTTCTTACTAAAATATTAAATTTTTTTCTGATTGATTGATATGTTATTAGAAAAGGAATTAATAAACAAATAAAAACATAAATAAAAAAAATTGAATTTGTATTTGCAACTGAATGTGAAATAATATTTAAGAAAAATAAACAAATAAAGCTAATAAAAAAAAAGGCATGTAAAACTCCAATTATATTATATGTTGGTTCTTTATAAAATCTAATAATACCAATTATTGTAATTATTATATTTATCATATCAAAAAAATGACAAATTTTTTCATCATCAATATTATATTCAAATGATAATGAAATTTTTAAAAATGTTAAACAATAATCTCCATTTGCAATAAATTTATCATCAAATATATATTTATTATTTATATCAAATTTTATACATAATCTAAAAGAAGAAAAATAATCCATATTTAAATATAAAAGATAAATAAAACATAAAAGAATGAATATTAAAACTAAATAATTTTGTGATTTACATAAATAACAAATTATTATATCATAAAAAAAAATTGATAAGCTTCGAAAAACAAAATGATCATAAAAATTAATTAAAATCTTTTGAAGAAAAATATAAAATCCTTTATTTTTTTTATCATTTTGAACCTTTTTTTTACGTATTCTATGAAATATTATTACTAAAAAAAAAAACATTTCATAAAAAAAGATAATAACTAAATCAATAATAAGAAAATAAATTGGATATAAATCTTTTGAGTCTCTTAAATTTCTAAATTGACGAAAATATGATAATTTAAGAGTTTTTTTTAATATTGAATCATCAAATGAATTTGATGAATATGATTTTTTTCTTCCTATAAAAAAATATCTGAGTCGTATTGGGTTTGAAAAAAAATCTATAAATAGAGGGAAAAATTCTATTATCTTTATTATAAATAAAAATACTTGATCTGTTATGCTATATTTAATTAATGTTGTAAAATATAAAAATTTCGCATCATCCATTTAATTTTTTCAAATTTTTTTTATTTGTTTATATGTATTAATGAACTTTTATTAATTAAATGAAAAAATAAAAAAATAATTGAATAAATAAATATTTATATAAGGAAGAAACAAAACTAATAAAGAAGAAAATAAAAAACTCAATTATTAGAAATAAATTAATTAATTTGATAAACCTTTAAATTGGGAAATAAAAAATATATATTTTAAATGAAAATAAAAAAAATATATTATATAATGTATAATTAAAACAAAAAAGAGACTTTATTTATAAATAAAATTTATATTTTCAAAATTATATATTAAATATTTTTTATATAATTATTTTTAAATCAAAATTTATTCTTTTTCAATTAAAAAAAATGGAGTAAATTAATAGTAAAAGAAAGTGATTCAATTAATTAACAAAAAATCCTTATCAAAAAATGGAAAAGAAAATGATAATAAAATTGAGAGAAAATTAATAAAGTTACAATTTTCTTTTATTTTATAAAATTAACAAAAAATTTGAATTATTACAAAATATATTTAATTTAAATTTAAAAAAAATTATTTTTAATTTTTTTATAAATTAATATTTGATAATAGAAAGAAAAAAATGAAAAATAATACTTTGAAACCTCAAACAAATATTACTCAATCAAAACCTTATATTCATGAAGTTCAAAATATATCAGATTCAATATATGAAGATGAAATGGTAAAATATATAAATGATTTATCAAATACAATAAAACAAATATATAAATCAAATAATATGAATTTTAAACAAATGACAAATATTCTTGAAACAGAAAATCAAAATAATAACCAATTAAATAAAGAATCAAATGATTATTATAAAAAGTTAGTTCATGAAACTTTTAATAATATAAAAGAATCATTTACTACTTTTTATCAAAATGCAAAAGATATTTTTAAAAAAATGAAACAATATAGAAGTCAAAAAATAGAAATTGAAATGAAAAAAGATTTAAATTTAAAAGCAAAAAAAAATAACCAAATTCAAAAAACAAATCTTGAAAATAATAATAAGATTTCTTTATTAAATGATGAAATAGCCCAATTAAAAATAAAAAATTCTGATTTACAAATTCAACTTAATAGTCTTAATATTGCTTATAAAAAGACAAAAGAATTTTTAGAATATCAAAATTCAAATAACAATCATTCTAATAAAACTTATTCACAAGAACAAACAAAATTTTTAGAAACTCAATTATCACTTTTAAGTAAAAAAAATATTGAATTATCATCAAAATTATTTGCTACTAATAATAATAATAGTTTAAGAAAAGAAAAAGATGATATTAATCAAAAATTAAATGATGAAGTTTTATCATTAAATGAGAAAATAAATAATTTAGAAAATGCAATTAAAGTTTTAAATAATGAAAAAGAAAAAAAGGAAATTGAAAATCAAAAATTAAATGAAGAGAATAAAAAAATGAAAGATAATTATCTAAAATTATTTGAACAAAATAAACAAAAAAAAGAAGAAATTGAAAAATTAAATTCTAATAATACAAATAATCAATTAAAGGAAATTATTGATATAAATAAAAAATTAATTAATGATAAAGAGAATTATAAAAATATTATTTCAGAAAAAAATGAATTATTATTAAAACAAAAAACAGAAATTGAAAAATTAAATAAAAATTTAATAACGGAAAAAGAACGTTCTTTAAAATTATCTAATATGATAGGAGAATATAAAGTTAATAATTTAGAAAAAGAAGAAAATTCAAAAAAACAAATTCAATTATCTCATCAAAAAGAAGATGAATTAAAAAAACAAATTGAAAAATTAAATAAAAAAATTGAACAATTAAATAAAGAAATTGATATAAAAGATAAAGCAAATAATTTATTAAATGATAAATTAACAAAAAAAGAAGATGAAATTTTAAAAATTAATCAGAATATTAGTATTAATGAAAATCAAACTGAAAATTTAAAAAAGAAAATATTTGAAATAAATGAATTAAATAAAAAGAATTTAAGAGAAATTAATAATCTTCAAGAAGAATTAAATCTTGGAAAAACAAATGAAATAAAATTAATGAAAGATATAAAAGAAAAAGAAATAAAATTTGAAAATTTAAATAAAACCATTGAAAATTATCAAAATTTAATAAGAGATTCTGAAAAAAAAATAAATCTGAAAAATAATGAAATTGATAGAATAAAGAATGAAAAAGAAAATGATAAAAAGGAATCACAAAATAAAATAAATAAATATGAAATAGAGAAAAAAGAATTAAATAATAATTTAAATAAAATAGAGTTAGAAAAAGGAGAATTAAATGAAAAAATAAATCAATTGAATAAAGAAATTGAAACAATAAAAAATAATAATGGAAATCAATTAATAAATTTGACAAATAATATAGAAGAAATTAAATTAAAAAATAAAAATGAAACAGATAATTTAAAAAAAGAAATAGAAAAATTAAAAACTCAAAATTATTTAGTAATAAAAA
>JAEEGK010002922.1_pt1 | contig 42812 bp, 42 predicted proteins | sample 8958771 | NCBI WGS metagenome assembly JAEEGK01 (sample SAMN16246547, study PRJNA631951) | gut metagenome | biome: gut microbiome; feature: rumen; material: SC-attached | host: Bos | place: Iran: Karaj | collected 2018-10
TGCTATCGACATTTTCACTGCGTGCTTTTTTGCGTGCTTTTTTTGAAGAATAATTTGGAAGTGCTTTGAAATTTTTGTACCTTTGCACTGTCAAAGAAAAAATACGAAATTTGCGGCCTGCCCGGACAACAAAAATTATCTGCGCGCGAGGTAAGTGTTTCCCAGGCAAAGCCAAAAACGGAGTTGATTCGGAGACAAGTAAAAAGATTGAACATTGAGCATTGAACATTGAACATTGAACATTGAACAGTCTATTAACAATTAATCAATTTATTAACCATTTAAAAGAAAGGATTAGATTATGGCATTGAAAGTAAAAGCAGTTGAACGAAACATTAAGTTCACGAAGGATGAGAACGATCCCGGCGTATGGCGCTATGTGATGCAGCCCGAGCTGTACATCGCCCTGAGTCAGGCGAAGGTGATCAAGGAAGCGGCTCTGCGCAGCGGCGTGAGCCAGGGTGTGATGAAGGCCTGCTGGGATGCGGCCGGTGAGGTGATCAAGGCATGGGCGACCGAGGGTCACAGTGTGGCGCTGCCCGGACTGGGCACCATGCGATTCGGTCTCCGAGCCAAGAGTGTGGCAAAGGTCGAGGATGTGAAGACCGGTCTGATTACGACCCGAAGAAGCATCTTCACTCCCGCGCAGGACCTGAAGGATGAGTTGGCTGATACCGCCATCCAGATCACCTGCTACGACCGCAACGGCGATGTGGTGAAGCGCGTGACCTCGGCTGACGCCGGAGAGGTGGAGGACACCGAGAACGGTCAGAGCAGCGAGAACACTCAGAACCAGGACGAGAACGGCCAGAGCTCTCAGGGCGGTAGCAACACCGGTGGTGGTGACAACAACGGCGGCGGAGACGGAGGCGATGGGCTGACGAATGACTAGGCCATAGAGGCGCAGCACACTGGGAGACAGACCCCTCTGTGACATCAAAGATATCACATTTGGGTCAGTCCCCAGTGAGCAGCGCTACGACGCCATGAGTAAAGCAAACGTAAAAAATGGAGATGCGTATGAAGAAGAAGATTATTGAGATTGCGGTGAAGGTAGTAGTAGCCGCGCTCACAGCCTTCCTGACGGCGATTACGACCACAAGTTGTATGGGGTATGGGCCAATTGCGCTCTAGGGAGCGCTGCGAATCACCGGGGACAGGCACACGCTGTGCCATCAAAGATAGCACATCGGTGCCAGATTCCCGCTGACGCGCCTACCCGTGGCCTTTTCCCCATGATTCACAAGAATCCCCTCGCAGAAAGGACTGCGGGGGGATTATTGTGTTGTCGTTGGGCTTAGCGGAGTTTGAGGCCCTGGCCGATGTGGAGGTCGTCGTCGGGCGACATGTGGTTCATTTTGTAGAGGTTCTTCAGGCGGATGCCATAGGACTGGGCGATGGAGTACATCGATTCGCCCGCACGGACATAGTGCAGACGGTCCTTGTAATCCTTCGGGGCCTTCTTCTGCTTCTTCTTCAGCCAGATGACCTCGCCCTCTGTCAGGCGGTCGTCCTTGGAACGCTCATTGTATTTTGCGATCTTCTTATAGCTGATGTTGACTTCATCGCCGATGGTACGGAACGTATCGCCACGACGGGCCACAAGATAGTAGTTCTTGTTGAAGATCTTGATGGGATGCAGGGCGGCACCGCCCACGTTGTGGTCCTTGGTGTGCTCCACCATGAAGCGGTCGGCGGACTTCGCCGTATCGTATTCGTAGAGTTTGTAGAGCTGGATGATCTCGATGAGGCGGTCGGCATACTGCGGATTGGTGGCATAGCCGGCAGCCTTCAGTCCGCGCGCCCAGCCCTTATAATCGGTGGTCTTCAGGCTGAACAGGCTGCGATAGCGCTGACCGTTGGCCAGGAAGCGCGAGTGGTCCTCATAGGACTCGTAGACGGAGTCGTAGGCGCGAAAGCACTCGTTGCGGGCATCGTCGTCGTGATAGACCTTACGGCCCGTCCAGCCGTTGCACTTGATGCCGAAGTGGTTGTTGCCCTTCCGGGCGAGCTCGCTCTGCCCTGCCCCACTCTCGAAGATGCCCTGGGCCAGTGTGATCGAGGCGGGAATCTTCCAGCGGTGCATCTCCTCGATAGCGATATCCTTATATTGATCGATGTACTGCTGATAGCGCTCGTTCCAACGCGCTTGGGCGGTAGAAGTGAGAAGTGAAAAGTGAAGAGTGAATAGTATTAAGAGGAATTTCTTCATGATTTACGTAATTTTGGTGCAAAATTACGAAAAAAGTTCATAATTCATAGTTCATAGTTCATAGTTTTTTCTTATCTTTGCAAAAAATATCAGCAATATATGGAAAATCTGGAACTAAAATCCTCTATGAAGGTCTGTCAGCCTGAAGAACTCTCAGCTGAAGAGCGCCATTTGATTGAACTGGCCATCGCTGCCACCGACCGCAGTTATTCGCCCTATTCGCATTTCAAGGTAGGAGCCGCCGTACGCCTGGAAAACGGTGTGGAGCTCTCAGGTAGTAACCAGGAGAATGCCGCCTATCCTTCAGGTATCTGTGCCGAGCGCACGACATTGTTCTATGCAGGGGCGCAGTATCCCGATGTGCCTGTGAGGATGCTGGCGATTGCCGCCCGTGGCACAGATGGTGAACTGACGGAGGAGCCTACAGGTCCTTGCGGGGCTTGCCGTCAGGTGATCCTGGAGTCGGAAACGAGAGCTGGTGCTCCGATACGGATCCTGCTCTATGGAAAGAAATGTGTCTATGTGATGGATGGCATAGAGACGCTGCTGCCCCTCTGCTTCTCAGAGTTCTAGTAGCAGCCTAAGCCTCGGGCTGTGGAGAGGCTGTCGAGGTGGAAATCATAGATGAGATTGTCTTCGTCGATGAGACGGAATTGCCGTTTGCCCTGGATGCTGTCCTTGGGCGACTCCCAGATGATGCCTGAGAAACGCACGGAATCGGCTGTTTCCACTTTTGGTGTGCGCAGGAGCGAATGCATGAACCGGTATTCGAACACCTGGGTTGTGTCGGTCTGGATGCCCATCACCACATCGTCGGCATAGCCTGTGATGATGCTGCTGTCGCAGAGCAGGGCATGAAGCGGAAGGGTGTTGGTGAACAGCAAGGCGGCTCCGCGGTCGGCATCGAAGGGATAGAACTGGGCGATGGTGCAACGACGGATCTGCGCCTGTCCGCCCTCGATGGACACACACTGGCCTCCCATGTTCGTGATCTGACACTCCTGCAACCTGACATTGGCATTACGACAGAAAACGCCCATGGCCTCACCGTTATGGATGACGCAGCGCAACAGATCGAGACGCAGCGTATTGGCATCAAACGCAGCAGAATCGCAGAGGATGGCATCGTCGCCAGTGTTGCGGATCTCGGTATCGATGAGAACGTTCTTCGTAGAGGTCTCAAAGAAACGGACGCCCCCCCACTGTCCGCTCACACGGTCGTAAGGCAGATAGGAGAACATACGGTCGAGGCGATCGCCACGCAGCAGGCAACTGTCGGTAATCAATGTGCCATAGACGTCGATGCGGGCCTGATGGTGGAAAAAGAGTGTGGTATTCTTCAGCGTCAGTGTCACATTCTGCGGGATCGTCAACCGGCCGAACACAATGATGGGGCGTGAGGAACTGATGGTGGTATCGCGCTGCAGGGTAAGATTTTCCCAGCGCTCTGCATCCCAGGCCCAGGCCCGCAGGTTCACCTTCTGCACCGTACCGCTCTCGAGGGTGAACACCAGGTCATCATCAAGGGAGCGCGGTTCCAGCTGTCGGGTGTCAGCGGGCGTCAGTTCCACAAACACCAGGATGGAGTCCTTGCGACGGATCTCCAGATCGTTGACCAGCGAACCGTTAGAGTTGTCGAGATAAGCCCCGTCGACATTCACGCGGAAGCCTGTCTGGTTGCCCTTTGCCAGACGGACGCTGGAGAGGCGGAGGCCATCGGAATTGTTGTTATAGACCCAGAAGCTATAGGTGGAGGAAGCCGACCTCGAGAAGACGGTGTCCATCTGGAGAGTGTCAGTCTCGAAGGTCAGTCGCAGACTGCTGGACGATGAGAAACTGTCATCATCCTCGCAAGCTATCAACGCTGAAATCAACAGCAGAAAATAAAAAATCCGCTTCATCACAAGATAAAACGGATTTTTTTGCTATTTATTATGCATTATACATTATTAATTATGCATTATTTGAAGTAGCGCTTCAGGAGTCCTGCGAAGCCGGCACCGTGACGGGCCTCGTCCTTTGCCATCTCATGAACGGTATCGTGGATAGCATCGAAACCGGCAGCTTTGGCGTTCTTGGCGATGCGGAACTTGTCCTCGCAGGCACCAGCCTCGGCAGCAGCGCGCTTCTCGAGATTGGTCTTGGTGTCCCATACGCACTCACCGAGCAGTTCGGCAAAACGAGAAGCGTGATCAGCCTCCTCGAAAGCATAGCGCTTGAAGGCCTCGGCAATCTCGGGATAACCCTCGCGATCGGCCTGACGGGCCATAGCCAGATACATACCTACCTCGCTGCACTCACCATTGAAGTGATTGCGCAGGTCATCAATCATTTCCTGTGACACACCCTCGGGCTTGCCGTCGCCAATGCGGTGAACGGTGGCATAGGTGGTCTCACCCTCGTCCTTGAGTTCTGAGAACTTAGAGGCAGGAGCCTTACAGATGGGGCACTTCTCGGGAGCAGCATCGCCTTCATAGATATATCCACAAACGGCGCAGATGAACTTTTTCTTCATAATTGTAATTGTTTTGTTTAGTTATTAATATATAATGTGTATTACGCTTGCAAATATACGAAAAAAAAACAAATCCCGCAAGCATTTTGCGGGATTTGTTACTAATTTATACAGTGTCTAAATGTGCGGGCTTAGAAGAAGAGGTAGCGGTTGTCCACTACATTAGCCTTCTGATAGAGCTCGCTGATGAAGCGGCTGGCTGCCTGGGCGGCCTGCTGCTGCAGACGCTGCTCCATAGCCTTGGCATCGAACTTCTCACCCTCGCGGGTTGCCTTGCGGGTAACCTGGAAGAGATAAGCACCATTGTTACCCTTGACGATTGCTGGACTGAACTCACCCTGCTTCACACCAGCCACAGCACCTGCCAAAGCGGGCTCGCTGCCACCGGTAGCCTGTACGAACACAGGAGCACCGAAGGTAACCTGATTGACAGAGTCGATCTTGGCACCTGCCTTCTCAGCATCGGCAATGCTCTTCACGTTGGCATACTTCGACTTGATCTGCTCGAACTTCTTGTCGTTGAGCACCTCGGTCTTCAACATATCCTTCACGCTCTCGAAATCGCGATAGCCTACGGGATGGATCTTGGTCAGAGCCAGAACGAGCAGGTGGTCGTTGTTGCCACACTCATACAGCGGGCTCACGTCGCCTTCCTTGGAATCGAAGAGCCACTTCATAGCCTCACGGGTAGAACGAAGACCTACCACATTGTGCTCTGAATTGAACATATCCTTGCGCTCCTGCACCTTGAAGCCGAACTTCTCGGCATTCTTCTCAAGGTCGGCCAGCGTCTTGTTCTCGCTGACATACTGGCTGAACTTGTTGTAAGCATCTGAATAAGTGCCCTTAGAGAAATCGATGGTGTGCTTGATAACAGCCACATCATACTTTTCGACCATAGCCTTGCGGCTCAGCACCTGCATCACGATGTTGCCCTGAGAGAACTCCAGGTTCTTCACCTCGTTGATACCGAGGTTGTTGATGCTGGCGAGATAGTTCTTCGACTCCTCGTCCATATTGGTGCTGTTCTCGTACATAGCAGAGGTGAGCCACTGTGACTGACCCTCCTGGCCGTATTTCTTGGCGAGCTCCTCGAAGTTGGCACCTGCCTTCAGGGCTGTGGTGATGCTGTCAGCAGTCTTGCGGATAGCCTCGAGGGTAGCACCTGTCACCTGGATCTGACGATACTCGATAGAGTCGGGAGCCTGGGTCTTGGCAATCAGTTTCACCACGTTCAGCGTATTGTCGGAAGTGGTCTCAAACGGAGCGCTGGTCTGACCAACAGACATAGAATCGAGACGGGTCACGATATCACGGGGATAAGCGTTCTTGGTAGCAGCGATACCCAGATAGGGGAACTGCGACTGAGCCTTGCGCACCACCTCAGCGGGATTGGCACCGCTCTGCAGTTTCTCGCTAGCCTCCTTCATGGTCTTCATCAGCGCCTCGCGGTCTGCAGGAGATGCAACCACTTCGAAGTCGACATACTTGAAGTCGCGGGTTTCCATGGTCTGCTTGAACATCTCCTTCTCAGAATCAAACTTTGCCTTGATGTCGGCATCGCTCACCTTCACGTCGTTGTCGTTGATAGAACTGAATGGAATGCTGGCGAGCAGGATGTCGCTCTCCTGATTCTGACCCTCGAAAGCCATCTTGGCAGAAACGGGGTTAGAGAGCAGAGAACCGACGACGAGGCCCTGGAACTTCTGTGCCAGCGTCTGTGAACGGAGCTGCTTCTCGATGAACTGCCAATACTTGTAGATACGGTCATAAGACTCCATAAGCTGGGGATTGCCAGCGTTCTTCTTGTAATCGTCCAGGAACTTCGTGAGCATGGTCACATCGAAGCGACCGGTCTGCTGATTCACGAAAGGAGACTGACGCAACATGGGGTTGGTACCTTCCTTGAGGATGTTCTGCATCTCCTCGTCGGTAACGGTAAGACCAAGCTTCTGGGCCTCGCTGGAGATGATCTGCTCGTTGACGAACTGGTTCCATACCTGATCCTTCACCTGATTGAGCTCCTCCTCAGAGAGGTTATCACGACCCTGAGTCATCTTGATCACTTCCTGGTACTCGTCGACGAGAGCCTGGAACTCCTGTACATTAACCTTGTTTCCTAACACCTCGCCCACCTGCTGACGCTGCTGGTTCTTGGTTGCTTCACAAGAACGGAATGCCTCCTCAGCAATGAAGGCGAACAGGCCGAGTCCGATGATAATCACCAGAGTCACGCCTCTTTTTCTGATTTTTCCTAATGCTGCCATTTTGTTTTAATTTTTTATTTTTTGTTTTCTTAATCTACAACATATTATTTGTGCGCAATGCGCAATTCAGTCGGCAAAATTACTAAAATTGTCGGAAACAGCGAAATTTTTCTGCAAAAAAAAGCAAGAACGACCCAATTTCGTTGGTTAAAAATGCTTATTCCAGCACTTTTAGCCGTACAAGTTCGATTTTTGTAGCCGTATTCTTCATTATTTTGAACTCAAACGACTTGATGCGTATCACCTCGTTGAGCTTCGGGAATGACTGATATTCATGGAGGATAAGGCCTCCAACTGTCATATATTCGTCACTCTCGGGCAACTCCAGGGAGAACATCTCATTGACCTTTTCTATCTCCAAGCGGGCAGAGAGCACATACTCACCCTCTGCCACCTTTTTGGCCACATGACTCTTGTTGTCGTGCTCATCCTCGATCTCACCGGTTATCTCCTCCATGATGTCCTCCAGCGACACCAGGCCGCTGGTACCGCCAAACTCATCGACGACGATGGCCAGAGAGCGCTTCTGCTGCATCAGCGACTTCATGAGCTTGGAGGCGAACATCGTCTCAGGCACGAAACTGATCTCGCGGATGATCTGGGATTTGAGATCGGAGATATGCAGACTGTCGGAACCCGTCAGACGGAACATATCGGAAGAGTGGATATAGCCGATGACGTGGTCGATATCCTCATGATAGACAACGATCTTGGAGTGTCCGCTCTCGGTAAACACCTGCTTCAGATTGGCTATCGTATCGGTATCCTCCACGGAATCGATCTCCGTACGAGGTACCATACAGTCTCTCACCTTCGTCTCAGAGAAATCAAGGGCATTCTGGAAAATCCTCACCTCCTCGCCTATCTCCTCATCGTCCTTCGCATTGTCGATACTCGACTGCACCAGATAGTCGAGGTCTACTTTCGTAAATTCCTTATCCCCGACGTTCTTGTTCATCCTGACACCGAAGATACGCAGGATACCCTTGGAGAGCAGTGTGGCGATACGGCTGATGGGATAGAGGACGACGTAGCAGAGCCACGCAGGAACAGCGAAGATGGTGAGCATCATGTTGGGATTGCTCTTGAAGATGGTCTTCGGCAGGAATTCACCCGTAAACAGCACGATCAGCGTCGACAGCAAGGTGTCGGCCGTCACCCGCGTCCCATCGTCAAGCATATAGAACAGCGTCTGGTCGAAGATCTGGGCAAACAAGATTCCGTAGATAACCAGCGAGATATTGTTACCCACAAGCATCGTTGATACGAAATTGTTGGGATGCTGATAGAATACGCTGATGATCCTCTGGGAGATTCCGCCTTTCTCACGATCCATCTCCGCCAACATCCTGTTGCTCGACACGAAAGCGATCTCCATGCCTGAGAAGAAGGCGGAGAACAGCATTGAAACGAGTAATCCTATGATGAGTGATGACATGTCTGAAAAACGTTATTCCGGAATCTCTTGTAAAGTCCTGGCATGCTTCTGTGTCTGCGGACGAAGGATGGGCTCCGACTGCTGCTGGGTAGTATCGCCAGGAGCAGTGTCCTGATTCTTGTTCTCGCCAGTCATATCCTCTGTCTTGAAAGAGCCCTTCGAGTTGCTGACCGTATAGTGCGCCATATGCTCGTCGCTGCGGAAATAGGTTCCCTGAAGTGTTCGTTCAGGGGTTGTCACCTTAGAGAACACATTCGAATAGAGCTCGTGTTTCAGGCCGTCCCAATACAGTTCCTCGCTCTGATAGACCAGGCCATTGACATTCCTGATGCGCACACGACCACGCAGATGCCAAAGCTTTATCTGGTCAAAATACCAGGCGGTATCAGCCTGTACATAGGCCTCGACATGGAAGTTCTGGTCGAACTGTTCAAAGAAGACGCCTTTCTCGAATGTCCAGCGGGTGGGCTGCTTGATCACATTCACGTCCCATCGCTCGGTGACAATCTTATATTTGATGACGCCAGAATCGCTGATGAGGGTGTTGACGCCATAGGAGACCATCATCGACACGGAATCGCGGTCGTAGATGGCAGGAGCCGTATGTTCCTGAGCCTCTTCACAGGCAGTGAATAGTGAATAGTGAATAGTGAATAGTAGTGGCAGAGTCATCCGCCACCACTTTCTCTTCACTATCTCACACTTCTCACCCATCACTATTCAACTTTCCATTTAGCGAACCATCGTTCATTGAAGGTGATACCCAGATTGATGCGGAAGGTATTCTCCTTCACCAGACCATCCACAGACTGGTTCACCCACTGGGCACTGATATTCAGATAGGAACGTGCATTGAGCTGGTTCTGGATAGGGATGCCGAAACCTGCACTCACGCTGTATTGCTTCGGACCGTCGATATTACCTATTTTATAATATGGGGTCATATAGCTTGCACCGATACGATATTTGATACGGTCAATCAAACGGCGGCTGTTATAGCGGGGTGTCCACTCCGTACCGATTGTCATCTTATAGGAATCCTTCAGCATGTCAGGAGCCAGCTGATACTGTCCGTTCGACTCCTTGGGAAACTTCAGGTCGCCCCAGCGCTGCATGGTGGCATCAACGCCAACGGTCAAAGTGTTCAGACGGGAGTAAGCCAGTCCTACACCAAAGGTATGAGGCAGCTCCAAGGCATCGCTGATGACCAAGTGGGTGGTATCTGCCTTACCGATAGAAGAATTGGAATTGATGATATCACAAGTGGCATCGGTATTCAACTTATGTCCCAGACCGTAAGTGGCACCCAGTGTCAGCCTGTCTCTCTTACCCAAACTAAGATCATACTGAAGACCGAAGTCCAGCACGTAATTGGACACATCAGCCTGGTATTTCTTTGTCAATGAGTTGACAGCTGAAGAACTCGCAAGGAGAATACTGCGTTTATAACCGCCCCAGAGGTAGCCCACATTGAATCCTGCTGAGAGATGGCCCAGACGGGCTCCCATACCGACAAAGATCTTCTGCAAGCCTCCGTCGCCGGAATAGGCCGTCGACATCGTTGACTGTGCTTCGGGCAGATATACGGAACTTGAATAATCATACCCCACATTCGTGACGGGCAAGATACCAAAGGTTGCACCCACGTTCTTCATGAGTCGGAAAGAACCGACTGCATATTCAAAATTACCGGTACGGGCATTCTTCTTGACCCCATTCTCCTCAAAATGCGTCAGCGATGCGGAAAGTCCCATATCGAAGAGCATCGTCAGGGAGTCGACATATGCATAGGAGGCAGGGTTTGCTGTATTCACCTGATTGCCTTGATGAAGGGCAATGCCAAGACCATCCATACCTCTGTTCTGACTGCCTCCCTGCTGTGCTATCTCACCCAAGCCGAACTGACTGTAGGGAGAATTGGTGGCTCCTTGGGCGAAGGCTGTCATCGCAGACGATGCGATCAGAAAACTGACCAGAATTCTATTCATATTTATATCTTACTATCTGTTGAAAATCATTTCAGCGTGCAAAATTATTGAAAAAAAATCGAAATAATCGCTTTTTACTGAAAAATATAAGTTATTTTTGCATCGTGAAACATTTAGAAATGACATTTAAGACATCTATAACGGCATTTATCCTGCTGATTATCAGCGGAATAATGTCTGTTTCGGCTCAAAATGAGCCCACTTTGGACTTAGACTCCATAGACATCAGTCTGCTCACATGCTCGCCTCATGAGGAGATATACAGTCTCTATGGCCACTCGGCACTCCGCTATCATGACCTCAGGACGGGTGAGGATGTGGTTTTCAACTGGGGACTCTTCAATTTCAAGGCTCCACATTTCGTGGCGCGCTTCGTTTTCGGACTGACGGATTATGAGTTGGGTACTACCCCCCTGCCCTATTTCTGCAACTACTATCGCAAATGGGGCAGCAGTGTGACGGAACAGAAACTCAACCTGACACCGGAGGAAAAGAAGGCGGTGATACAGGCGCTGAATAAGCACCTGATGCCCGAGAACCGTGTCTACCGCTATAACTTCTTCTACGACAACTGTTCCACCCGTCCGCGAGACATCATCCTCAAAAATATCAGTGGCAAGATAGAATACCAGCTGCGGGAGGATTTCTTCCCAACCTATCGTGAGATGGTGCACGAATGCGTCAGAAACCATCCCTGGGCGAAGTTCGGCAACGATATCCTTCTGGGTATCAAGGCAGACCAGCCTACCACCCACGAACAGCAGGAGTTCCTTCCCCAACATCTGATGTACGACTTCGACCATGCACAGATCTACAAGAATGGTGAATACCGGCCTTTGGTCTCCGGGCGTGATATGCTCGTACCTCCTGGCGTACAGATCATTGAGGAGGATTTCCCCCTTTCGCCCATTGTGACATTCCTGATATTGCTGGTCATCTCTGTCTGCGTCCTGATACAGGAATGGCGCAGACACAAGACCTATAAATACTGGGATGCCTTGCTGATGTTGCTGCAAGGTCTGGCTGGCTGCGTGCTCTTTGCGATGCTCTTCTCCGAGCACCCCACCACCAGCACCAATCTTCAGATCCTGCTGTTGAACCCCCTACCCTTGTTCTTCATCCCAGCCATCCTGAAGCGTAAGCAGCATACATGGTGGTGGACCATTCTCCTCACGATGATCGTTCTGTTCCTCATCGGAGGATTCTTCCAGGTGTATGCGGAGGGAATGTATATCCTGGCATTATGTTTGCTAATCAGATTTTGGAGTCATTATAAGAATGCATAAAAACAGATACCTATACATCACATTGCTCGCCGTATTGGGATTCAATACGGAAAGCATTCAGGCACAGGAGACTAAGACACAAGAGTCTATCAAATATGCACCACGACTGGTGGTCAACATCACGATTGACCAGTTGCGCAGCGACTATCTCGAGGCTTTCTCGCCCCTCTATGGCAAAGGCGGATTCAAGCGGTTATTGGCTGAAGGGCTGGTCTATGACAATGCATCCTATCCCTTTGCGACTATCGACCGCGCTTCTGCCATCTCGTCAGTCTTCACGGGCGTCTCACCGTATTATCATAGTATCGTGGGTGAGAGATGGCTCGACAAGGAGACCCTCCGCCCCGTTCTCTGTACTGACGACAAACGCAAGCCCGGACAGGACTCTCCTGTCCAGATGCAGGTATCTACCATCTGCGACGAACTGAAGGTAGCCACCGAAGGACAGGCAAAAATTTTCGCCATCGCACCACAGAAAGATGCAGCCATCCTCTCCGCAGGCCATGCTGCCGATGCCGCCTATTGGCTGGATGACTTCAGCGGACAATGGAAGACTTCAGAGTATTACTTGAACTCGCTCCCGTCATGGGTATTGTATATCAATGAATTACAATCACCGAAGGCAAAGATCCTGTCACAACAGTGGGAGCCTGTCTTCCCCTTGGCGGGCACCTTCAACTATTATCAGCACATCGGTGATCAGAAGCCCTTCAAGCATCCCTTTAAAGACGAAAGAAAATTCATAGAATACAAGGCCAGCGGATTGGTGAATACCGATATCACCGACCTTGCCACACAATGTGTCACCAATCATGGACTGGGCTATGACCGCGTGACGGATATGCTCTGCCTTACCTATTATGCAGGCACCTATGACCATAAGCCTGTGTCAGAATGTCAGATGGAGCTGCAGGACACCTATGTCCGTATCGACAGAGAGCTGTCGCGTCTGATTACTGCCCTTGAGCAGCGCCTGGGTGCAGAGCATGTGATGTTCGTGCTCACCAGCACGGGCTACAGCGATGTGGAGAGTGCCAACTACGAGAAATACCACATCCCTTCCGGCATCTTCTACATCAACCGCACGGCTAATCTGCTGAACATGTATTTCGGCGCCATCTATGGTCAAGGCCATTATGTTGAGACCTGTTTCAGCAACGAGATATACCTGAATCATAAGTTGCTCGAATCCAAACGCATCAGTCTGACAGATGCCTCACAACGGGCTCAGGAGTTCATCTCACAGATGTCTGGTGTCCGCAATGTATACACATCTCTGCAATTGCTCAGCGGTAATAACCTGCAGATCAGCAAGATCCGCAACGGATTCAACCCCGAGCGCAATGGCGATATCCTCATTGAGGTATCACCGGGTTGGCAACTGCAGAATGAGAATACCAAGGAGGATTATCTCTCAAGAGCCTCATTCGTACAATTTCCCATTATCATTTTCGGAGCCGGTACGAAGGCAGAGCGCGTGAAAACGCCTGTCACCATCGACCGCATAGCCCCAACCATTGCAAAAACCATCCGTATCAGGGCACCTAACGCCTGTTCGTCAGAACCGTTGTTCTGACATACAGAACTATTGTTCTGGCTTTTTCTTTGGTGGTTACGAAAATAATTCGTACCTTTGCACCCGTTTTCAATAAATAGTAATTTGTAAATCGTAAAAATATCAATATGAATTTCAACAAGATCCTAAAGTCATTGTTTGGCGATAAGTCGTCACGCGACATGAAACTGATTCAGCCCCTCGTGGAGAAAGCCAAGACCTTTACCCCACAAGTGGAAGCCATGAGCAATGACCAACTCCGTCAGCGTACGAAGGAGTTACAACAGCAGGTACAGTCGTCTGCCACTGAGCAGAAAGCGAAGATTGCAGAACTGAAGGCTACCATCGAGAACACCCCCATCGATGAGCGTGCAGACATCTTCGCACAGATAGACAAGATTGAAAAGGAAGTACTCGAGATCTACGAGAAAGCCCTCGACGAAGTGATGTACGAGGTGTTTGCCATCGTCAAGGAAACCGCCCGCCGTTTCGCAGAGAATGAGGAGACGATTGTGACAGCTACCGATTTCGACCGTGAACTGGCAGCCGACCCCCGTAAGGATTTCATCACCATCGATGGCGACAAGGCCATCTATCATAACCACTGGACTGCAGGCGGTAACGACCTGAAATGGGAAATGATCCACTACGACGTGCAGTTGTTCGGTGGTGTTGTGCTCCATCAGGGAAAGATTGCCGAGATGGCTACTGGTGAAGGTAAGACCCTTGTGGCTACCCTCCCCGTGTTCCTCAACGCCCTCACCGGCAACGGTGTACATGTGGTTACGGTGAACGACTATCTGGCTAAGCGTGACTCCGAGTGGATGGGTCCGCTCTATATGTTCCATGGCCTGAGCGTAGACTGTATCGACAAGCACCAGCCTAACTCTGAGGCCCGTCGTAAGGCCTATCAGGCTGATATCACTTTTGGAACCAACAATGAGTTCGGTTTCGACTACCTGCGTGATAACATGGCCATCTCGCCAGCCGACCTCGTGCAGCGTGCCCATAACTACGCCATCGTCGATGAGGTCGACTCCGTGTTGATCGACGATGCTCGTACACCGCTCATCATCTCTGGTCCTATCCCCAAGGGCGACGACCAGATGTTCGAGGAGTACCAGCCTTTGGTGGAACGTCTTGTAGGCGTGCAGAAACAGTTGGCTACGCAATATCTCGCTGATGCCAAGACCCTCATTACTGCTGGTAACCAGCTCATGGAGGCCGGCAATAAGAAGGAAGGTCAGGAGAAGCTCGATCAGGGATTCCTTTCTCTGTATCGCTCACATAAGGCCATGCCGAAGAACAAGCCCCTGATCAAATACCTCTCTGAGGAAGGCATCAAGGCCGGTATGCTGAAGACGGAAGAGATCTATATGGAAAATAACAACCGTCGTATGCCTGAGTGCGTTGAACCTCTTTATTTTGTGGTCGACGAGAAACTGAACTCCTGCGACCTCACTGATAAGGGTACTGCCTGGCTGGCTAAGCAGGTGAACGATGCCGAGCTCTTCGTGCTGCCTGATATCACCTCGGAACTCTCTGCCCTCGAGGCCGAGACGGGTCTGAGCGATCAGGAGCGTGTCGACAAGAAAGACGAGCTGATGGCTCACTATGCCGTCCAGAGCGAACGTGTACATACTCTCCAGCAGTTGCTGAAGGCCTACTGCATGTTCAACAAGGACGATGAATATGTGGTTATCGACGGTGAAGTGAAGATCGTTGACGAGCAGACGGGCCGTATTATGGAGGGACGTCGCTGGAGCGATGGTCTGCACCAGGCTGTGGAGGCCAAGGAGCATGTGAAGGTAGAGGCTGCCACACAGACCTTTGCCACCATCACTCTGCAGAACTACTTCCGTATGTACCACAAGCTCGCAGGTATGACCGGTACCGCTATCACCGAGGCTGGTGAGTTCTGGGATATCTACAAACTCGACGTAGTGGAGATTCCCACCAACCGTCCTGTGATCCGTAACGACCAGGATGACCGTGTCTACAAGACCGCACGTGAGAAATACAAGGCTGTCATCGAGGAGATCGTGAAGATGCGTAACGAAGGCCGTCCGACGCTGATTGGTACTACTTCCGTGGAGATCTCAGAGTTGCTCAGCCGTATGCTCGATATGTATGTCAATCCTGAGACAGGCAAGCGCGAGGGTATCCCCCACCAGGTATTGAACGCCAAGCTCCACCAGAAGGAGGCTGATATCGTTGCACTCGCTGGTCAGAGTACCAATGGCAAGGGAGCCGTTACCATCGCCACCAACATGGCCGGTCGTGGTACCGATATCAAGCTCTCGCCTGAGGTGAAGGCTGCCGGTGGTCTCGCCATCATCGGTACAGAGCGTCACGAGAGCCGTCGTGTCGACCGTCAGTTGCGTGGTCGTGCAGGACGTCAGGGAGATCCGGGAAGTTCTGTCTTTTATGTATCTCTTGAAGATAAGCTCATGCGTCTCTTCGCCTCCGAGCGTATCGCTTCCGTCATGGACCGCTTGGGCTTCAAGGACGGTGAGATGATTGAGAGTCCGATGATCTCGAAGAGCATCGAGCGCGCCCAGAAGAAGGTCGAAGAGAACAACTTCGGTATCCGTAAACGTCTGATTGAGTACGACGATGTGATGAACAAGCAGCGTACCGTCATCTACGAGAAGCGTCGTCACGCCCTCATGGGTGAGCGTATCGGTATGGATATCGCCAACATCATCTGGGACCGCGTGGTGAACATCATCGAAAATAATGACTATAATGGTTGTAAGGAGGAGTTTCTCCACATCCTGTCGATGGAGGTTCCCTTCACCAGCGATGAGTTCATCAACCAGCCACGTGAGACACTTACCGAGAATGCCTTCCAGGCTGCCGTCGGTAACTTCAACCGCAAGACCGAGCGCATCCAGCAGGTGGCACAGCCCATCATCAATCAAGTCTACGAGAACCAGGGTCATATGTACGAGCGTATCATGGTGCCCATCACCGACGGACGTCGTATGTTCAATATCCCCTGTAACCTCAAGGAGGCCTATGAGACTGAGTCGAAATCCGTCGTCAAGGAGTTCGAGAAGGCCATCCTTCTCCATATCATCGACGATTCCTGGAAGGAGAACCTCCGCCAGCTCGACGAACTGAAGCACTCCGTACAGAATGCTTCTTACGAACAGAAAGACCCGTTGCTGATCTTCAAACTCGAGTCAGCTAAGGTCTGGGATGCGATGATCAATGAGATGTACAACCGCATTACCTCCATCCTCACCCGTGCCCAGATTCCTGAGATGCAGCAGGTGCAGGAGGCCGCTCCCGAGCAGCACACCCAGCGCCAGCAGTACACAGAGTCGAAGCAGGAGATCGGCGAGGAGCAGCTCGTTGACCGTAATCAGCAGGTAGCAGCCCAGCACGATACCCGTGCACAGCAGCCTCGCACACCGATCATCAAGGATAAACTCCCTGGACGCAACGATCCCTGTCCCTGTGGTTCCGGCAAGAAATTCAAGAACTGTCACGGTAAAGGCATCGTATGATAGTGAATAGTGATTAGTTAATAGTGAATAGTTAATAGTTAATAGTTATGATTACTATTTCAAATATCAAAAAGGCCTTCGGCAAAACCATCGCCAGTGATATCCCCTCGTTCGTGGTGAACGATGGGGATATCCTTGGCCTCGTAGGTAACAACGGCGCTGGTAAAACCACGCTGTTCCGTATGATTCTCGACCTGCTGAAACCCGACGAGGGCCAGGTGACCATCACCCGTCCTTCTGATTCCCGTTTCAGCAGAAGCGAAAAGGCTGAAACCGTAAATCCTACAGAGTCGGAAGAATGGAAAGACTGGACAGGCGCCTATATCGACGACTCCTTCCTCGTTGACTTCCTCACCCCAGAGGAGTTTTTCGCCTTCTTGGGCAAGATCAACAACATCCCTCAGGAAGAGATCGACGAACGTCTCAAACCCTTCGAGCGTCTGGCGGGTGGCGAGATATTCGGACAGAAGAAACTCATCCGCAACCTCTCTGCCGGTAACAAGCAGAAGGTGGGCATTATGTCGGCCCTCATTCTGCGTCCCAGACTGGTCATACTCGACGAACCCTTCAACTTTCTCGATCCATCGTCGCAGAACATCCTGAAGCATATCCTGACAGATTATAACCGCGAGACGGGAGCAACCGTTCTCATCTCCAGTCATAACCTCGCCCACACCATCGACATCTCCACACGTATCGCCTTGTTGGAGAAAGGTCAGATTATCCGCGACCTGCCCAATGCTGAGGGCAGTGCCCGTCAGGAGCTCGAAACCTATTTCGAGACCGCTGCAGAAAGCTAAATGAACCGATAACCTATCGTTTCACTTCTTATTTTTCCATTTTACTTGAATTGGAAGATATTAATGAACCCCGTCATGGCAAAGACGGCGCGAATATCGTCGGAAACACCTCTGATGTAGAGCTGGTCGCCCTTTTCTTTTGCACTCTTTAGAATACGTAAGAAGATGCGGAGACCGGCAGAACAGATGTATTCCAGATCTGTACAATCGATAATGATATCTTGTCCGTTACAGTCGTAAAGAGGACTCAATGCCTTTTCGGCCTCAATGGCGGTTGGAGTATCCAGACGTCCCTCCAGATAGGCTACCGCATTGCCGTCTTGTTCTTGAATTGTTACTATCATATTTATCGTTATTAATTTTTTAATTGTATATATCAGTGTATCTATTGCAATGGTGTCAGCGGATATACTATGTTCACAATGAAGATATTAGCCAGGAGGATGATAATGTTCATCAGCAGGCCGATACGCATGAAATCACTGAAACGGTAACCACCGGGGCCATAGACCAGCATATGGGTGGGTGAGCCTATAGGGGTGGCAAAACTGCTGCTGACACTCACCATCAAGGCAACAAGGAAAGGGAATGGATCGTAGCCCAGCTTCTCAGCGGCCTCGTACATAATGGGGAAGAACATGGCTCCCGCCGCTGTGTTCGATATGAACTCGGTGATGAAGGTGCCGACAAAGCAGATGGCTGTCATGACGACAAGCGGGTTAGTGCCGCAGACATCGAGGATACCCAAAGCCAAGCGCTCAGCGATGCCCGTCTTCTGGATGGCAAGGCCTAGAACAGCACTGCCGGCGAAGACCATGAGGATTTCCCAGTTGATGGCCCGCATAGCTTGATCAACGTTGCAGCAGCGGCAGATGAGCATGGCTGCGGCAGCAAGGAAGGCGCATTGTAGCAGTGGCATGATGCCCAGGGCCGAGAGGGTGACCATAGCAATCATAATGGCGGTGGAGACAAGCGTACCACGCCCGATGTTGGGTACATCCTCGGAGTCGAAGAAATGGATAGAGCTTCTCAACGACGAGGTGTTGACGTTGATGTGCTTCGGACATACAAACAGCAATGTGTCACCTGCCTGCAGCACTACCTGTCGCGGCACCTCATTAATGCGCTCACCACGTCGGGCGACAGCTACCAGCATCAGATTGTTGTCCTTCTCAAACGTACTACCACCGATGGTCGTTCCTATCAGGTTACTGCCGAAGTTGATATAGGCAGTACGCAACTGACGACTCGTGTCCAACTCACTCATGGAAAAGACATGATGGTCGGCACTCACCAACTGGTGGTTCTTCGCCATCTCCAGAATCTCGTCGATCTGTCCGGCATATACCAGATGGTCACCTCCCATGACAATCTCGTCCTCATTGACGGGCGACGGGACATCGTCGAAGTGATACATTTCTATCAGGCTACCGCCATTGACATGAAAAAGATTGGCCTCGGCGAGCGTCTGACCGATATACGGATTGTCCGACGGCACCTGCAGTTCCACGGTGTACTCGCCCGTAGATTCGAAAGCATTCTCGGGGGCATTACGTTCGGGCAGCAGACGGCGCATGGCAATGACCGACAGTATGCCGACGGCCAGACAGAACAGGCCAGGGATGGTGGTGGTCAGTACGTTCATCGCTTCGCCCGTCTTCTCCTCGTAGAGTCCGCTGATGATCAGGTTCGGAGGCGTACCGATAAGGGTGCAGACACCGCCCATACCAGAGGCATAACTCAGGGGAATCAGCAGTTTGGAGGGTGATACACCGAGTTTCTTCGACCACATCTTGACGATATTGACGAAGAGTGTCACGACGGTTGTATTGCTGAGGAACGAGCTGAGCACTGCCACCGGTAGCATCAGTCGCGTCACCGCCTTCGAATAGCTGTCTGGAGTGCCGAGCAGATGTTTGACTATCCATTGCAAGACACCGGTATGCGTCAGTCCGGCGACAACCACAAACAGCACACCGACAGTGATGACCGACGTACTGCTGAAGCCAGAGAAGGCTTCCTTGGCATCGAGCACTCCTGTGACAAACAAGATGCCGATAGCACTCAGAAACACCACGTCGGAGCGCAGTTTGGTGAACAGCATCACACTGAACATGACCAATACTGTGACGATGGTGATCCAGGCATCAATGCCAAAGCCTAAAATTAGAATGGAATTCATAATTATATCAAAGTTTCTTTCTCAGTGTCAGTACATTAAGGTTGTTGACGCGCTCATAGTTGATGGAGTCCATCATCTGGCGCACCAGATGGATACCCAGTCCACCGATAGGACGTTCCTGAGCAGAAAGCGTCGTGTCGACATCAGCATGGACGGTTGGGTCAAAGGGTGTGCCACTGTCAATGATGACGAATTTCAGTCGCACGTCGTTGGAAAGGGCCTCGATGGTCACGTCGCCTTTTTTACCACGTGGATAGGCGTAGTTCATCACGTTGACCACTGCCTCCTCGATGGCAAGATTCATCTGCATGGTGACAGTTGGATTGAACCCCACGGCCTCACACACGGCATCGACGAAGGCGGTCAGTCGCGGCACCTCGTTGATATCGTTGGGTAACACAATGCTCTTACGCATTTTCACGTCGCGCTGCTGCTTGATATATTGGATGGCCATCAGCGTGAGGTCATCGCTCTGCTCGGCATCGCCCACAAACTGATGGACGGCATCGGTCATCAGTCCGATCAGTTGTCTCGGTTCCTGCTGATGATGGGCGAGAGCCTGGGCGGCCACGTCGTTGATACGCTCCATCCGGAACTGGTTATGGGTGGCATCCTCAGCCTCGGTCAGTCCGTCGGTGAAGAGGAAGATCGTGGTGCCGGTGAAGATCTGCGCCTCCTGCAGGGTATATTTCCATGAGGGCATGACACCGACGGGGATGTTGGCGTCGCAAGACAGCAGACCGACGCCAGCACCGACGAGCAACGGAGCATCGTGGCCTGCGTTGCAGTAGTGCATGCGTCCTGTGGGCAGGTCGAGCACACCGATAAAGAGGGTGACGAACATATTGGTCTCGTTCATGTCAACCATCGTCTGATTCAGAGCGGCCATGATATGGTCAGGCATCGATTCACGGGCCGAGACAGTGCGGAAGACAGCTCTGGTGACGGCCATGAAGAGCGAGGCGGGCACACCTTTGCCTGAGACATCACCGATGCAGAAGAAGAGTTTCTCGTCGCGGAAGTAGAAGTCGAACAGGTCGCCGCCCACCTCCTTGGCGGGAGTTAGCGAGGCATAGAGCTGCACATCGTCACGTTCGGGATAGGTCGGGAACTTCTTGGGCAGCATGCCCATCTGTATGCCACTGGCCACCTGGAGCTCACTCTCTATGGAAGCCTTCTGGGCGGTAGTGTTCTTCAGTTCGTCGATGTATTTCACGAGTGACTGCTGCATACCAGCGAACGAGTGGCTCAGCTGACCGATCTCATCGGTACGCTGGAAGTCGGGCAGCTGGGTGTCGAACTGTCCCGAGGCGATGGTCTCGGCCTCGACAGCCAGACGGCGCAGAGGACTGAGCTCACGGGTGATAATACGGATGAAGAAGTAAAGCATGAGCAGCAAACCCACCAAGACGATAGTCATGACGGTGCGGCGCAGACGGTCGAAGCCGCCGAAAATATCACTCTCAGGGCAGACGATGGCCATCGAGCAGCCTGTCTGGCCAAGGGGTTCGTAGAACACATAACACTTTTCTCCGCCGAGTTCCATCTGCTTCATACCTTCCTCACCCCGCTGCATTGCATGACCCAGGGCGACCATAGCTGTGTCAGGAGTTTCCATGGTCTGTGTGAAGATGGTCTGACGTGTGATTTTCGTAGAGTCAGGATGCACGAAGAAAGTGCCTCCACGACCTATCATGATACTATACGAATTGGGATATGGCTTTACAGCTGAGATAGTCTGCGAAAGCCAGTTCAGCGACAGACTGGTGTTGATGACACCGATCAACTTACCATTCTTATCCTTAATGGCCCTGCAATAGCTGGTCACCATCTCGCTCGTGTTCGTAGCAACGTCCAGATCGACGTAAGGTTCCGTCCAGCACGGATGGTCAAGGAGCGTGGGCATGAGATACCAGTCCATAAAGAAATACTGGTAGTGGTCGCTGCCGCCCTGTGTGGTGCGGATAGTGTCGCCTACATGTTTGGAATAGGCAGAGAAATAGCGTCCGTAATTCTGGAAGTAGTAAGGCTCGAAAGCGATGGAACAGTTGTAGAAGTCGGGGTTGTTCTGAAGCAAACTCCGGCTATAGACAAACATAGAGTCGGCCCTGTCGGGATGTCGCTGTACGAGCCATCCTGTCATATTCGAAGCCACTTCGACACGGTTCAGGATACCCTCCACACGCAATGAGGTCTTATCGAGGATCTGCGTTGCCTGGTTGATGGCCTCCTGGCGTACGGCCTCTCTCGACTGGTAGAACAGGAAACTGAGGGCTGCAATGAAGATGATGGCAGCAAACATGACAACCCACAGGCTGACCCTGACGGATAGCTTCCGGTGGATATAGGCGATGATCTTATTCATACAGATATTCAATGTTCACTTAATTCTTCATACGTCACCTCACGGGTCAACATCTTATTGTCTACCATCAGACGGCTGGCCTGACGCACCATGTCGGGACGCAGGCGAAATTCACGTTTCTTTGACTCGCGGTCAACCTGCAGGCGCAGCACCTCCTTGAGCATCAGCCGTTGTAACACACGGTTGGTAGCAATGTGGTTCTTGTCAACATATTGCATTACGATGTCCAGTGCCTCGTCGGGATGCTGGGCAGCCCACTCCCACCCTTTCCGGCTGGCCCGGGCGAACTTCGCAGCCTGATCGCGGTGCTTCTCATAGTAGGCTCGTGTCATATAGACACCGTCTTCCTGCACGTTGTAGCCATGATCACAGAAACGGTATACATTCTTATCGGTCATCTCAATGCCCGCCTGCACCAGCTGGTAGTACTCGTTATAGCTCATGGCCAGTGTGGCGTCGAGGGCACCGGCCACAAATAAATTAACGTTCTGGGCAAAACGCACCCACTGGTAGTCCAGGTGGTCCTTGATACTCATGCAGATGGCCAGCTGACCAAAGCCCACGCTCCAGATACCCACACGGGCACCTTTCTGCGTCAGCGGGTCCTTGCCCCGGGCTGAGACAATGACCATCGCGTTGTTCATCGATGTCTGGAGAATGTTCACGAGGGGAACACCTTCATCCACAATCTCCATCGCCTGACAGAACTGCAGCGTCGTGGCCTGACACTCATTCTTGCGGAGTCGGCTCATGGCAGGCTGGGTGGCCGACGGATGTTCGATCCTGACCTTCACGCCTGCCTCACGATAGAACCCTTTCGCCTCGGCCACATAGTAGCCGGCAAACTGTGCCTGTGCCGTCCATTGCGGCGTAAACACGATGGTCTCGTCCTGTGCAGCCACTGTAGTCGGTAGGCAGGCAAAGATGGTGAGAATGGCGGTCAACGCCCATGTCTTTCTTTTGATCATAGCATCATCTTCTTTTTCAACACACTGAGGGACGTTCTGTTGTGTTCGTATCTGACACAAAGAACCGTCCCTCAGTAATGGGTTTTCAGGCCTTCAGACTTAATTGTTGACCGAGCCTCCGACGATATCTAGGAGCTCGTTCGTAATAGCCTGCTGACGGCTCTTGTTGTACTGAAGGTTCAGTTCACGCAGCAACTCATCTGCATTATCAGTAGCAGTCTGCATTGCCACCATACGGGCGGCATGCTCCGACGCATTCGAATCCAGCAGGGCTGTGTAAAGCGACAGGTGGGCAAGCTTCGGAATGAGCTGCGAGAGCACGGTATCCATATCAGGCTCGACGATGAAATTATCGTTCAATGGTTTCACATCCTCCTGCTCATGGCTCGTCTCACGTTCTCCACGCTTCTTCAAATACTCCTGCGACTCCTTCGTGGCAATCACAGAGGTCAGGTCGCGTTCGTGATCTGCCTGCAGCTCCGACTCCACATCGATGGGCAGGAAGGTCTTACGTGTAAGCACCTGAGAGCCTGCACTCTTAAAGTGATGATAGATCAATTCTACCTTATCTATCTCACCATCAGCGAATTTCTTACCTAACTCCATCGCGATTTCGATACACTGCTGCACATTGGGTTTGTCGGCCAGAGCGGAGAATTCACCCTGTACTTTCAGACCCAGTTTCTGCGCCTTCTCATAGACCTTACGACCGATGGGATAGATCTCCACATTGTCGCGACCGATAATCTTATCGTACTCGTTGACCGCCTGTAGCATCATTTTGATGGTGTTGGCATTGAAGCCGCCACAAAGTGAAGAGTTCGACGTGAAGACCACAAGTGCAGCCCGTTTCACGGGGCGTACCTGATCGTAGATGGTCTGTGCCTCAGCCTCGGCAGCGAGGAACGACTTGAGGATGTGCTCCAGCAGCTCCTCGTAAGGTAGCATGTTTTGTATCGCCACCTGTGCGTGATGCAGTTTGCTGGAAGCCACCATCTTCATCGCCGACGTGATCTTGCGCGTGGAGTTGACGGAGGCTATGCGGCCCTTGATTTCTTTTAAACTTGGCATGTTGTTCTATTGAAAATTGAACATTGAACATTGAACATGATTGAAGAGCGAACAAAGAACAATGACGCGCAGCCAATGTTCAATGTTCAATCTTCAATGTTCAATGTCATTTGTACGTTCCCGCGATGTCGGCCATCACTGCCTCGATCTTGCCTGTGGTCTCGTCGTCGATCTTTCCGCTGGCTAACGTCTCGATTACCTCAGGATTAGCAGAGCGCAGCTTGTCGAGGAACGCAGTCTGACACTCGCGTACCTTATCGATAGGCACCTCGCGCATCAGGCCGTGCACACCACAATAGAGGATGGCGATCTGCTCACCTACGGGCATCGGGCTGTACTGCGGCTGAATCAGCAGCTGGTTGTTCTTACGACCGCGGTCGAGCGTCATTGCCGTCACAGCATCCATATCGCTGGAGAACTTCGAGAAGGCCTCGAGCTCACGATACTGTGCCTGGTCGATCTTCAGCGTACCGGCCACTTTCTTCATCGACTTGATCTGTGCCGATCCACCCACACGGGATACGGAGATACCCACGTTGATGGCGGGACGGAAACCTTGGTTGAAGAGGTCGCTCTCGAGGAAGATCTGTCCGTCGGTGATGGAGATCACGTTCGTCGGGATGTAAGCCGATACGTCACCAGCCTGTGTCTCGATGATTGGCAGAGCGGTCAACGAACCACCACCCTTCACATGACCCTTCATGCACTCGGGCAGGTCGTTCATCTGCTCAGCCACCTCCTGCTGCTCGTTCATCTTGGCTGCACGCTCCAACAGACGGGAGTGCAGGTAGAACACGTCACCAGGATAAGCCTCACGACCAGAAGGACGACGCAGGATCAGCGACACCTCACGATAGGCCACAGCCTGCTTCGAAAGGTCGTCGTACACCACCAATGCGGGCAGACCTCTGTCGCGGAAGTACTCACCGATGGCGGCACCAGCAAACGGTGCATAGTACTGCATGGCGGCAGGATCGGCAGCGGTGGCAGCCACCACGATGGTATAAGGCATAGCACCGTGCTCCTGCAGCGTCGAAACGAGCGCAGCAACGGTACTGGCCTTCTGACCGATGGCCACATAGATACAATAGACAGGCTTACCTGCCTCATAGAAACTCTTCTGGTTGATGATGGTATCAACGGCGATGGCGGTCTTTCCCGTCTGACGGTCGCCGATGATGAGCTCACGCTGTCCGCGGCCGATGGGAATCATCGAGTCGATGGCCTTCAGACCGGTCTGCAGCGGCTCCTTCACAGGCTGACGGTAGATCACACCAGGGGCTTTACGGTCGAGCGGCATCTCGAAAGCGTCGCTCAGATCGATGTCGCCCTTGCCGTCGATGGCCTGTCCCAGCGGATTGATCACACGGCCGAGCATGTTGTCGTTGACGCGGATAGAGGCGATACGCTTCGTACGCTTCACGACCATACCCTCCTTGATGCCTGATGTACCACCGAGGAGCACACAACCCACGTTGTCTTCCTCCAAGTTCATCACGATGGCCATCGTGCCGTTCTCAAACTCCAGCAGCTCGTTGGCCTCTGCATTGCGCAATCCGTAGATGCGGGCCACACCATCGCTGACAGTCAGCACGGTTCCCACCTCATCAAACTTCTCGGCACTGGAGATACCCTTCAGCTGGTCGAGCAGCACCTGGGACACTTCGCTTGGTTTAATCTTATCTGACATAATTATAATTCATAATTAATAATGCATAATGCATAATTTATTTTAGTGTGTTAAGAATTGAGTTGAGCTTCGACTTGACACTTGCGTCCATACGATAAGTGTCGTATTCGAGGATGAAGCCACCGATAATGTCGGGGTTGACCTCGGTCTCAAACTCCACCGTTCCATTAGTCTTGCTTTCCACCATCTGACGCATCTTCTGCTCAGCGGCAGGAGAAACGGCAGTAGCAGTAATCAGTCTGCCACGGATGACGTTCTTCTGTTGACGATAAAGCGTGACGTACGAATTGGCGATGAACTGCATCACGTTCTCGCGGTCTTCCTTCAGCACGAGACTGATGAAGGCCTTGGTCAGTTCACAGGGCTTCTCGCCGACGGCCGTCAACAAGAGCTGCTGCTTCGTGTCCTTCGAGAGCATCGGGTTGTCAATTGTCTGCCTCAGTTGCGGCACCTCAGTATAGGTCTTGGCCATCGTCTGCATCTCCTTGTAGACGTCGGTCTCGATCTTCGCGTCGGTGGCACTCTTCAACAGGGCCCTGGCATAACGAACCGATATAACTCCTATATCCATACGCAATCACTTAATTAACAGAGACATCATCCAGCATACGGTCGATCAAATCCATCTGCGTCTTGTCGTCCTTCAAATTCTGACGAAGCACCTTCTCGGCAATCTCGACGCTGAGGGTAGCTACTTGCCTGCGGATATCGGCGATGGCGGCTTTCTTCTCCTGTTCGATGGCGATGCGGGCATCCTCCATCAGGCGGGCACCTTCCTGACGCGCCTTATCCTGGGCTTTCTCTACGATGGCATCGCGGGTCTCAGCAGCCTCCTTTAAGATCTGAGCCTGCTTCTCGCGTGCCTCCTGCAAGATGGATTCACCTTCTTTCTGTATATTGGCGAGCCGCTCATTGGCCTCATGCGCCTTGCGCAATGAGTCGTCGATGAAAGCCTGACGTTCCTTCACCATCCCAGTGATGACGGGGAACCCGTACTTCCACAGCAGGAAGAACACCACGAGGAACGTAATGCTCATCCAGAACAGCAGACCAGTACTCGGAATCAATAAATCCATACGCTGTGATTTACTTTTTTACCTTTTTACTTTTTTACCTTTGCTTAGATGCAGAGGAATGCGATCACGGCTGCGAAGAGGGCAACACCCTCGATAAGAGCAGCTGCAACGATCATGTTCGTGAACAGCTTGTTCATCACTTCCGGCTGGCGGGCCATAGCATCCATAGCCTGACCACCAATCTTACCAATACCAAGACCTGCGCCAATAGCTGCGAGACCTGCGCCTACTGCGGCACCCAATTTTGCAACACCTTCTGCTGCTAATAATGCTGTAATCATAATGTTTTGTTTTTAAATTGTTAATATTTTAATTAATTCTTATTCACTTATTCATGTTCCGGTTCAACTCTTGCCAAGCCGATAAAGACGGCCGAGAGCATGGTGAACACCATCGCCTGGATGAAGCAGACCAGACACTCAAGGCACATCATGAAGATGCTCATGATGACACTCAGCGCCGACATCGACAACTGTACCGCCACCGTCTGGGCAGCCACCAGGAAGATGATACACGTAATGGCCACCGCAATGGCGTGTCCCGCCATCATGTTGGCAAAAAGTCGGATCATCAGGGCGAAGGGCTTCGTGAAGATACCCACGAACTCAATCACGGGGATGATGGGAATCGGCGCCTTGAGCCACGTGGGCACATCGGGCCAGAAGATATCCTTCCAGTAATGCTTGTTACCCGAGAACTGCACGATCAGGAAGGTGCAGAGGGCGAGGAAGAACGTCACGGCGATATTGCCCGTCACGTTTCCAGAGCCTGGCGGGAACGGAATCAATCCCATCACATTACACGTGAAGATGAAGAAGAAGCAGGTGAGCAGATAGGGCGTGTATTTCTCGTAGCCCTTCCCTACTCCCGGCTTGATAATCTCATCCACCACGTACATCACGAGCATTTCGACGAAGCCGACGAATCCACCTGGGGCGCTGTCAGATGCCTTGCGGTTCTTGTACCAGCGGGCGCTGAACAGGATGCAGCAAAGCAGGATGGCCACATTGATGAACATCACGGCAACCGTCTTAGTGATAGAAAGGTCGAGCACGGGCTCACCGTTCTCAACTATCTTGCCAGCGTTGTCACCCTCCGTCGCAATGGCCAGTCCGTAAGGACCCTGCCGCAGTCCGTTGGCATCGGGATGGTGCTCGAACTTCGACGAGCAGAACACATGCCAGCCGGTGGAACTGTTGACGATGATGGGCAGTGGTATCACCAACGACTTCCCCTCACCGTAGTCGGTCACATGCCAGTCGTGCGAGTCCTTGATATGCTCAAGCACCACCTCCTTGGCCGAGAAGTCTTCCGCCCCCATCGCAGGTACCAATGCGAACATCAGCAGCGCAACGCTTAGCAGTCGTTTGATGTGATTCATATTAATTTTCAATGTTCAATTTTCAATCTTCAATGTCTCATTAAGAGTGTTACAACCATCGTTATCGCGTACATTATTAAAAATACAGCGGCGAAGTGGATGGCATCTTCTCTGTTCTCGGTGAAGAATACGTAAAGCCCGACAACCGTTGCGACGAGCAGCATACGTATCGTTGCCATAATCAGATAGAAGTGGACCAGATGGTCGGGCGAATGCCTCTTGACGATGTCATAGCCCTTCACATAAGCCACACCTAACAGGGTGAAGAAGAGGACTGAGAGGAAGTATTCCACTACTCCTGACGTTCTACGCAGAGCGAGACCTTGTTCTTCTGTACCTCTACAAATCCACCGAGAATGGCCAGCTGCTGACCATCGTACTCCACCACTCCCTTTGTCAGGATGGAGATGATGGGTGCGTGATCGGTCAGGATCTCAAAGTTACCCTGTGCGCCAGGCACCTTCACGCTCTCCACCTCACCGGTGAACTCTATCCTCTCGGGCGAAACTATCTTGAGCGTCAGCATAATCTTCAATGTTCAATGTTCAATGTTCAATGAAGATTAGCCCTTTGCAGCCTCCAACAGTTTCTTCGCCTTCTCCTTGGCATCATCGATCGTACCCACGTTGAGGAATGCCTGCTCAGGCAGGTCGTCCACCTCACCGTCGAGAATCGCATTGAAGCCCTTGATGGTATCCTCGATGGGCACCATCACACCGGGCAGACCGGTGAACTGCGAGGCCACCGAGAACGGCTGCGACAAGAATCGCTGCACACGACGGGCACGGTTCACCGTCAGTTTATCCTCATCGGAGAGCTCGTCCATACCGAGGATGGCAATGATATCCTGCAATTCCTTATAGCGCTGCAGAATCTCCTTCACCCTCTGGGCGCAGTCGTAATGAGCCTTGCCCACGATCAGCGGGTCGAGGATACGAGAGGTCGATCCCAGCGGATCCACAGCCGGGTAGATACCCAACTCTGCAATCTTACGGTCGAGCACCGTTGTGGCATCCAGATGGGTGAACGTCGTAGCCGGAGCAGGGTCGGTCAGGTCGTCGGCAGGCACATACACAGCCTGCACAGAGGTGATACTTCCCGTCTTCGTCGAAGTGATGCGCTCCTGCATCGTACCCATCTCCGAGGCCAGCGTGGGCTGGTAACCTACAGCCGACGGCATACGACCCAGCAGGGCCGACACCTCAGAACCGGCCTGGGTGAAACGGAAGATGTTGTCGATGAAGAACAGGATATCGGCAGCACCGCCGTCCTTACCACCGCCATCGCGGAAGCCCTCGGCAACTGTCAGACCAGACAGGGCCACAGAGGCACGTGCACCGGGAGGCTCGTTCATCTGACCATACACCAGCGTGGCCTGACTCTTCTTCAGCTCCTCCGGATCCACGAGACTCAGGTCCCATTTGCCTTCGTCCATAGCCTTGCGGAACTTCTCACCGTAGCGGATAACGCCCGACTCGATCATCTCTCTGATCAGGTCGTTACCCTCACGGGTGCGCTCGCCTACACCGGCGAATACGGAGAAACCGTTGTGGCCCTTGGCAATGTTGTTGATCAACTCCATGATGAGCACCGTCTTACCCACACCGGCACCTCCGAAGAGTCCGATCTTACCACCCTTCATATAGGGCTCCAACAGGTCGATCACCTTGATACCCGTGGCCAGGATCTCCTTCTTCGTAGAGAGTTCCTCAAACGAAGGAGCCTCGCGGTGGATGGGATAGGCGCCCGTCATGTCGAGTGGGTTCATACCGTCGATAGGCTGACCGATCACGTTCAGCATTCGACCTTTAATCTGATCGCCCGCAGGCATCACGATCGGTGTGCCCATGGGGATGGCCTCCAGTCCGCGATGCAGGCCGTCGGTATTGTCCATCGCCACGCAGCGCACCGTATCCTCGCCGATGTGCTGCTGCACCTCGACAATCAGGTCGCGCCCGTCGCCACGGTCAATCTTAAGGGCATCGTGAATCTTCGGCAGTACCTTCTCAGCCTCCTGTCCCTCGGTGTCGAAATAGACGTCGATGACAGGGCCGATAATCTGCGAAATGTGTCCAGTTAATTGTGACATACGCGTTAATATTTAAAGTAATAAATCTGTTTTTGGCAATTAAGTCGATTGCAAAGATAGTGATAATTTTCGGAACTAAAAAACTTTTTGGCTAAATAATTCCAAAAAAATACATTTCCCGCGAAATATCCATCAAAATCTCATTGAGACAAATCTGCTGGGAATGTGAAATCCACTTTCTGCACACCAGCACCATAGGGCCTCATCTTCGGCTATCAGCATGAAGGCGGCCGTACGATACATAATATTTCAATAACCAGACGAAAAAAACGGAAGCCGATATGACTTCCGTGTAACAGGGGGACGGTTCTTTTGTAACAGGGGACAGTCAGAACTTATAGCGCAGACCGGCGAGGATGATACCCTGTTCACCCCAGCCAAGTTCAGCGAAGCCGCGCAAGGCACCGCCGACCTCCACACCGACAAACGAGGCCTGGAAGTTGAAAGATGTACCGGTATCATCATCCTTAGTCGTTGATTTAGTATCAATGGACTGTGAAAGTAATGTCAGACCAATTGCGGCCTTCGAGTACCAACTGACATTTTTCTTTACCGACCAGTTGTACTTTACGGCAGGCATAATGGTGTAGTACGTAGACTTGGCATCATTAGAGTCGTCCCACTTACAGCCACCGACGACAAACACAGCTCCGAGACCCAATCTGTTGTTAGCCAGACGACGGAAATACTCCACGCTGACAGGTCCCCAGTAGTCGAGCTGCTTACCTGTAAACATACCCTTACCAAGCGAACTGACTAAATCGGTGTTGGAACCGCCACCGTATGCAACGGCAATTTCGTTATCATACGTTTCCTGTGCGTTCACACTTATTGTAGCCATCATGGCGGCTACAACCATTAATAGAATCTTTTTCATTTTTCTTTTATTTTACTTATTAATTTTTGGTGCAGCCCACCTTCGCGCAGTTGCACGGCGCAAAGGTACAACTATTTTTTGAATTGGGCAAAATTCTCAAAAACATTTCTCACTTATTCACGTACTTGTGGCCCTTATAAGGGATCATGGGGAATAGGCTTAGAAAGCGAGGCAGCAACGGGCTTTGTATTCTGAGCTCTTGCTTGCATATTGAAATAATGCAACTTTGGGGTCATCGTGGATGAACATGAACCGTGCCATACCACTCTGGTTCACTGTAGTCGTCCAGTAGTTGCCATCCAAGGGTGTGCCTTGGGCGGCACTAAGCTTTGAATCCATAGGACCGGCTGCAAAACTTAGAGATGTTGAGTTGCCAGAGGCTCCACACCCAATAAACATGTACTTCCAGTCATTGTAAGAGGGCAAGCGCCATGTGCCGCCCGTGACCTTATCTTCATTACTGGCAACGACGCATGCTACCTCCCAATTTACGGTATACTCGTCATCGAGCGCGATGGCCAGACCGTGGCTGCAGTCGCTCTCGTTGCCCACATAGGCTATCATGGCAACGGCGTTATAGGCGGCGGCGTTATTGGCGGCGGTTCTAGAGTCATAGATGTAGCCGTCCCTTCCTACTATCTTGCCGATGTCGTTTTTCGTGGCTGCGCTGAGTGTGCGGACAGCCGAAGTTGCACTCCTGGTGATGTTATAAATCTTGCCACCCTCGAGTGTTGTACTAGGGAGAGCGATAATTCTGCCGTCCACTGACAGGGAGAAAAGAAATAACGCAGTACTATTCGCTAAACCTATAGCAAACTTGGCGGCGCCAGAACCATCTGTTCTTACCTGTCCGTTAATACTAATTGAACCGCATGTTGATGCTACGTTGACATCAGTAGAGGCCGACAGCCCGGTGATGGTGAAGTTGACTACGGCAAAAAGGGGTCTCAGGGCAAAGCCGCTGGAATATGAATTTGCATACTCATCGCTGAACTGCTCTACGGCTAAAGCCTTCGTGGCGGCAAAAGCATTGTTGGCATTCGTAGAAACAGAAGCCTCATAACCAGTTCCTGCTATAGACCAAAAGCCATAGGTCGCGTAGCCGGCAGGCAGCAACTTTGCAGAAACATTGCTGGCCGAGTTAGCCGCTGTGAGGAGTGCATCGGCTGTGCCAGCGTACGGATTCTCTGTGGTAATGGTGCCGCTGAAGGTTCCCTCAGACGCATAATTCAGCGTGCCGGCAAACTGGCCTGCTCCATCGGCAGAACCCTTCACAAACAGCTTGTCGCCCGCGCTGAAGGAGAGCATCCTGGTCGATTCGTTATATGTGGCGCGGGTGGTGGCGTCGTCGCTCTGACGGGTCACGTTGATGGTGACGGGGAGTGTATAGCCTATTGCGGCGGTCTTGCCGTTGTTTATGACGGTGTCGTCTTCGTTACTGCAAGCTGTGGTCAGCAGCATGGTGGGCATCAGCATGGCCAGCGCCAGACGGTAGAAAATATTCTTTCTGTTCATCTTTCTTCTTCTGTTTTTGATGTTAATACTCGGAGCTGCGGAAATCATATATTCTGCTCATCCCACGGATTAGGCATTGAGGCGGGAACAGGGTCGCTGCCTGCCAGCAGCTGCTGCTGACGCTTCAACGGTACGACTTTCATCGTCGGCTTCTGATATTCTTTCTTCGTTGTCATATATTTACTAAGCTATAATGCCTTGAAATTATTTCTGTCACATTGGGGTCAGTGTCACGGCGGGGTCAGGATACTTTGAGACAGTCACAAAGTATCCTGACCCCAGTGTGACATTTTTCTTTTATTTTACTTATCGTATTCTCTAATTTTTGGTGCAGCCCACCTTCGCGCAGTTGCACGGCGCAAAGGTACAACTATTTTTTGAATTGGGCAAAATTCTCAAATACATTTCTCACTTATTCACGTACTTGTGGCCCTTATAAATGACAAGGCCCTTGCCCGTCCTGCCACTGATGCGGCGACCTTGCAAGTCGTAGGTGGCGTCAGCTTGCCGGCGGCTTAGTCGCAAGTGGGTCAGAGTCCCCTGACCCACCCTTACAACGCTATGCCCAATGCGCGGGCTACGGCGTTCTTGATAAATGCATTGATGGTTATACCGGCCTTTTGGGCTGCCATAGCTGCACTACTATGGATTTCGGGTGTAAGCCGTACATTAAGCACACCTGAATATGGTTTACGTGGCTCTATGCCCTTTTCGTCACATAATGCCAGATAGTCATCTACAGCTCCCTCAAAGTCTTCGGTCAATTCCTCAACAGTAGAGCCTTCGTAGGTGATACTGTCCTTAGCCATGCCCTGCACCTTTCCAAACAGGCACTTGTCTTCTTCGCTATACTCCACGCTTCCCGTATAGCCTTTATACTTCAAATATCCCATATCTTTGTCCTCCTATTTAATATAATTGTTCGTTAAAAGAAAATTCAATATGTCACGCATCAGATAACCCTTTATGATATTACTTGGATGGGGCTTGTGCATGATGTATGAGTTTTTATCCGTAGCATTGTAGAACTTGACGCGTGAACCTGATGTTGATCCTTTGTTTTCAAGTTCGAAGCCACAACCTTGAAACAGGGTCACAACCTCGTCGAAAGTAAAATCCCGAGGCTGAGTCTTGAATCGTTTTATGAGTTTATCTTTCTTATTCATCGCCGCAAAGGTAACTATTTCTAGTTACATTTGCAAATAATTAGCCAATTATTTTATGCTTTTCGCGTAAAATCAGTCAAAAGTAGATAGTTTTATCATCGTTTTATTAACAAAAATCTCCCCGCAGCCATTCTGCGGGGAGATTTTTTAGTCTCAAAAGTGCTCGTGATACAAAAGAAACGTGAAACATTTGAAACATTTGAAACGTTTTTGTGCTACATTGTATGTTGATACTCCGCTAATTTCAGGTATCTCCTCCATGTCTTGCGAGGCTCATACGACCAGTCCAGTTCCAGGCACACAACACAGATGTTTGATTCATGCTGATCATCCCGACAAGGTCGGGGCAAGCTGCAATTCCCGCAACTCATCGGTTCGAGAGAGGGTTCTGAGGCCTTCAGGCGTACATTGTCTACAACGACCGTCCTGCCTTCCCGTAGTTTCAGCACTATTTCTGCCGTCTCTTGCCCGGACAGGGGCACAATCCCTTCATGATACGTCTTTTCCCGCATGGCTTAATCCTCATTTTTTAGCCCCAAGCAGATACTGGGAGAACTCTTCAAAAGCCGACTCGAAATCATTCCTGTTTAATTTGGTGTGATATACCTTTGTCAGAAATACAAAAAACTTATATAAGAAGTCATACACACCCTCGCGGTCATTCCAGTCGAATGTCATTGGAGGGATGCTTCTGAACGGCTTGAGCATACGTATGGCCAGCGACTTCGGATAATCCGAAAACCTGTATGCTGCCAGATAGAAATCACAAAAACCCTTTTTGCAGTAGACCTTCAGATTCCTCATAGCGCAGAGGTAGACCACACGGTCATCCGTCGATGTGGTCATGTTCCAATGGAGGGAGTTCGCTGTCTGTTTCATCATCAACGCCACCTAAGAAGTTAAACGATCTTGACAACAGTTCATCCTGATAGTCTTCGTCGGTCACATTATAGTTCACCACCTTGTACACGTTCAAGACCACAGACTCACTGTTCGCCCGGTAGAACAATTCCCTGCACACAATGCTCAATGCCTGATTAAGTTCTGCCGATTGCGTGATACTGTAGGCATCAGGATAACCTGTGCCAAGGGCAATAAAACCCGTCGGGAGGTTATTGAAGTGATTATTGATGAAGTCAAATTCAGGTTTAACGGCGAAGCCTTTCACCTTATACTTGATATGAGGGCAGAAGATGCCTGCCTTGTTCATTTTCATCTCACAGATATACGACCCCTCAGGAATCCTGCAGCTCTGCTTGCACATCAGATGAGAGCCGTCCTTCAGTTCCAGTGTCTTGCAGCCGAAACCTACCTTTGGTATCCTGAACTCACCAAACGTTACCGACTTGTTTTCGCCAGTCCTTTTAAGCCTCAGTTCTATCATGACCTGCTGATTTTCTTATAAAGATCTTTCTTTACCTCCTTGATCGCGCCGTCATCCTTCCATCTGTGGATAATCAGACGCACCTTTGACTTGATGCCCTTCAGCAGGCACATACTGATCAGGTCGGTCTTGGTAAAGGTGTCATTCAGGTCGGCAAAGAGATTTGCGTGGTGTGTGGTGGTATCGCTCTGTGCCTTTACCTGTATCTCGTTGTAATTCTTGCCGAACATCTTCAGCGACTCTTCCAGATCCCTGTCCATAAACCACAGCACAAAATCCCTGATGACCTTCCTTTCGCGCTTGCCTACATTCGCCCAGCAGGCCGTACACAACAAGGCCAACCGGAACCCCTTCACCGCAGTACGCCTGCGGAACGTGTCCCTTGCCAGGTCGTAGGCCATCGAACTGTCAATACGCTCTTCCTCCAGCCACTTCATGATGTCGTCTCTCAGCCACGACATATCCACCGACTGGCGGGGACGCATCTTGAATTTCCACTTGACGTTCTTGTCGTAGTTGGCTGATGTCGTGTTGTAGGCATCGGCCTCCTCGCGGGTGCATTTCAGCGGCTCCATATAGCTGTTGTCATCGCATCTTGTGATGAAACGGTCTATGATTTCCATCTGTTTGGGCGTCAGCTGCTTCCACGCCACGAACTTTGCAAACTGCTGGTTCTCGATCTCGCAGATGGAGATACGCTGCACCATACCGTCCTCAACATTCTGGTAGTAGTTGCGCACGGCTCCGGGCGTACCCGTCAGCAGGATGTTATAATACAGGTTTACTTCTCCCTTGAAGGTGTTCTTGCTGATGAACGACTGGCCATAACGACCGTTATCCCAAGCCGTGCGGTAGAGATCGCTCTTGTCTGAACCGCCTGATGTTGAACCCTTCTTAAAGGTGTCCACCTCTTCTGCAAACGTGAACATGTGGTAGCCCTTGTTGTCGCGCATCTTCTCCAGAAACTCTGGCAGGGAGTTGATAGCTGGCATGATCCTCACCATCACATGCGGCAGGTCCAGGCCCTTGTCATCCTTGCCTTGGGTGCGGTTGTCCACAATCCACAACTGCTCTCTCAGACTGTTGATCTCGTCGCGCAGGCGCAATTTCTTCATCAGGATATTCACCACCTTCTTGGTGAAGCTCTTTCCGCAGCCCGGGGGTGCCCAGATACAGTCAAAGAAGGATGTGGTCTGCTCCGTAAAGTCGTAGTACTCTGCTTTCAGATAGCTGGTCAGTGTTCCCATTACAGGCAGCAAAGCCACTATCATGGGATATTTGAAATCCTCAGGAGCAATACTCACGAACTCCCTGAACACCGGTGGCAGGGGCGGCATCGGCTTTCTCTCTACAGGTTCTGCCTCTATTTCCGCTAATATCGCTTTCGCATCTGCCGTCTTGATATACAGACGCTTCTTCAACCAGAAGTAAAAATCCTTCGGGATGCGCGAGGCGTTGTTGGTCTTGCAGATCGAGGTCACCTGCGACCACCGCTTCTCAGGTGTGCCTTCACATAAAGGCAGCACGGCAAAAACAATGCGAGGGTCATTATTACAGATATTCCTGAAGTTCTTTATCAGACCATTGTAGAAATCATGGCGCAGCCCTTCCTCAGGCACACCGCCCTGATCCAGCACATACTCTTCGGCTATCTCACGCACCAGTTTCTCACCAAACCTGAAGTTCTTCTGGTCTTCAGTTATCTCAGGAAGGACTTTGGCAGATGTCCCCCCGTCAACTATTGGCGTATCGCTTCCACCTTTTATAATCGGTTTTTTTTCGGGCTCTTCTGAAAACAGGCTGGCATCATAATAAAGAATCCAGTCGCGTTTCACCATGTAAGAGCCCCTTGCCAGGTCATGAACCACCGTGTCTACATCTCCGAAGGCTGACAGAAAGAACTTCCCGGCAAACCATTTGATGTGCTCTTCAACACTCTCAAAGTCCTGAGAAGCCAGAATCACGATCCTGAGTCCGCCGCTGGGCGTCTCGTGAACCAGCCTGATGCCATAGCGTTTTCTGATGTCAATCGTCAGGTCATCCTTCGATGTCTTCTCCTTTGCGAAGACCCGCTCCATGTTAATAATGATATCGTTCCAGATCTCTTTGGCTTCCATCTTCGGATGGTCGATATCAATGTAGAAATACTGTGTAGGCGTCTGCTTGTCGGCAGCTCGTTTGCCGTCCTTGTTATAGCCTATCCAGAAAGCCAGGGGCAGTTGCCCCTTCTGCTTTTCATATTCTTCGCCATTCCCGCTGAGCTTGGCCTTTCTTGCCTCGTCGCAGATGTAGGCCAGATGCATATCTGTCACGATGGCATCAAACTGGGCCTTGTCCAGCGGCAATGACTTTGTTTGTTTCTTGTTTTGAACGTAACGGAATTTTTCCATTATAAGTGTAAGTCGTTTAAATCTATGTAACAATCCTGTGTGCATTCCCTGAACGCACTCTTCAGATCTTCCAGCGTCATGTGCCTGTCAAAGGTCATCACAATGCGTATCAGGTGTTTCGAGAGGAAGATGGCGTGTCGGTCGCCATCTACGGCCTTTTTCAGATTCGATGGTTTCGCACCCTTCTTATAGGGGCGCACATGTATGCACCCGTTTTGCTGGATACGGAACGATCCTTCATAGGTGATGCCTACCTCCAGGTCGAATTTCTCGTCTGAGGAGTAGTCTGCCAGTTCTATACCGGCCAGTTTCTTCACTTCGTCGGTCTTCGCCGGCTGCTTGCTTTCTTCATTCATAACAGATAGATTCTTTAATTTGTTAATACTCCCTTTCCTTACGATAGCCGTCGTCGCGGATGTAGACGTTCACCTCATTGAAATAGCCTTTGTCGCCCTTATATACATCCAGCGAGACATTCACCTCAACTGAGGTCTGCTTGCTGTGGGCTTCGCGGATCTTGTCAATGTTCCACCCCTTGGGGCTGAACTTGCCAACAACCGCATGGATCACCGGACCGCGAGGCGTGTCCTCCGTCAGTTCAAAGATAAACTGGTTCATAGTCCAGCTGCCTTTCTCGTTGGTACCTGTGAGTTCAGGTAACTCCTTTTTGATAATTGCTTGAAAAACCATAATTTTTAGAATTAGAGATTAATAATTTTACCGTTATATTCGTTTAGCGCCAGATGGCGTATTTGTCTCGACAACAATGAATTCGATACAAAGGTGAATGCTTTTGAGACATTCGGCTGACCGAATCTCTCGTCAAGTTCCTTTCTGACTTTTCTTTCAACGTAAATTCGCTTCATACGATAATCTTTTTCCGCAAAGTTAGGCCGGTTTTTCAAGACTATCAAGGAAAAAAGTACAAAAAAAGCCGCCTAATCCGGCAAGAATTAGGCGGCTTAGCAAGAATTAGTAAGAATTAGTTTTCAGGCTTAGGAGAATGAGTCGGCGCGAGCCTCTTTTTTCCTTTTATAGGGCATGGTCGGCCCAAGATCCTTGCCTATGTCAGTGCACGTCTCCTTGTCATTTTCATGGACTGAACCTACCCATTCCATATAACCCTCAGCAGGCAGGGTGTGCATTTTATAGGCCATACCACTGGCAAGTTTCTTCAGATCTTTATCCGTCATCTGGTCTATGATGTCCCAATCCATCAATTTCCTCAGGAAAAGCGTGTGTGCATTGCGTCTCAGCAATTGCCCGTGATCATAGAGTGCCACCTCTATCAAAGCCAATTCGGTATGTGCCCCGTGATAATACCCGTTCACCACAGATTTCACTTTCTGCCTGACGAATTCACTGGTGTTTCTGAAGCAGTCATCCTTATCCTTCTGCGCTTTATTGCTTCCATGCGGCTGGTCTTGCGTCATCATCTCCCACACCGCTATCAGCGTCAGAAGTCGGGCATACAGCTCGTAGGGCAGCGACGAATAGAGCAGATGTGTCGCGAAATGATCCTTATCCCCCAGATAATAGTGATACAGCTGTAGCGGTGCCTGGTGCAGCAGCTCTTCCACCTGCTCCAGCCTGAAGTTGGCACACTCAAACATTCTCAGCAGCGACCCCTCCCTGGCTTCATTGAAGTATTGCGTCAGACAGCTGTTCAGCCACCAGCTCATCTTTTCCGGCGATCCCCGGTGGATGATGGCATACAGCAGCCGGTCGCTCTCATGCCTCACCTCCCTGATCTTCGAGTCCTTCATCATCACATACAGCCTCACGCTCCTGATAACGTTGAGTGTCGACAGGTCATAAGGCAGATGCTCTATCACATCCTCTATCAGCATTTTCAGATCTTCGTTCCAGGCATCATTCTCTGCCAGGGCATCCTCCAGCATCATCATGCTGATGTTCAGCTCATCCACCATCCTGCAGTGCTGTACCTTAGGCACATTCATCCCCCAGTCCATATTCAGAAACACGTTCTCGCTGGGGCGGATGGTCAGCTTCATCGGTGTCAGGGGCTTCGATATCATAAACCCGTAACGCGTGCTTACCCGGCAGATGCGCGCCCTCACACGTTCCACCTTATGCGACAGCATCCATTCATACATGGCGTACGACTGGTTAACCCACAGAAATCCCAGTCGCTTCTTCGAAGAGGTATAGACCCCGATGGCGTACTGGTCGTGATCGTTATGAGTTCTCTTCAGATAGACTATCTCGCAGCCTATCCTGCTCCTGATGTCGTCCGCATTAACAAGATCTCCTTCTGCGAATGGTGCGGTCAGACAGTCTGGCATATCCCCGTGCCTGCCGCCTGTAATGATCAACTCGTCCATTACCAATTCTTTCAATTCGTTTTCCTTCATGTTTGCTTTCAATTTATAGTTAGTACAATGTTTCAGGCCTTGGCAATGGCATCATAACGCAGTTTTTTAGTGACAAAAAGGACGTGGAGGTATGTCATCACAGCCAAAAACGAGGCAGTCCAATGCCTATTATAGGAACTAATGAAAACACCATGCCCACGCCCTAATCGGGAGTGAACCCTGGCAGCATTCTTATTCCTATAAACTTGTATTTGGACTTTTCGTTTTTGTTGGAATAGCTGTCGGATGCACTTCAATTATGTCATCACGGCTGCAAAGATACAACTTTATTTCTATACATCCAAATTTCCACAAAAAAAACCGCCGCACGATTTTCTCAAACCATGCAGCGGTGACAATCTTATTAACCAAAAGCTAACCTATTGAATGCTTTATTCTTTTCAGATGTCCTCACTCAGTGTAACACGGGGACGGTTCTTTTGTTACATCAGCTGGCGATATAACAAAAGAACCGTCCCCGTGTTACAACAATCTTACCACTGATTTGGTGTGTTGCCAGGGCCGATGGGAATGGTTTCAGAACCAACGAGCAGACGGTGGCTGCAGTGGAGCGGATAGACCAGCATGGAGGGTTTCACGTATGGGCGTTTGCTATTGATATGTTTCATAATGAGTTCTCCTGTTTATTTAATGATGAATTTCTGTCCTCCTCTCACATACACGCCCTTCTCTTTGGGCTTGCCCTGCAGACGGCGTCCATCGAGAGTGTACCATGCCGAAGACACACCAACGTCTGCCCCCTTTGTGTTGTCGATGGCTGTAGCGTCACCGCTGCTGATACCGAGGAATCCACGCGCGCCAGCGCTGACGTCATCGATCAAGTACGCCTTGTGCGCCTTGGTCTGCACGCCTGACTCGAGCAGGAAGAATCCGAACGTGTCGTCCACCTTGCTCAGCACATAGCACTTGCCATCGTTCTCGCCTTGGTCTGCATCAACGTCAGCACCCGTCAGTTTGTTGCCTGTGTAGTCGCCGTCAGCATCATCGTAAGTGTTCATGAGCACGACGTCGCCATCAGACTTCAGCAGCACGCCCTGGTTCTTCTCGATGACGCCGCCGTCGGTGAATAGTTCCGTCAACACCACACCCGTCTTCGCGGCATTTATCTTTGCCTTGTAGGCCGTCACACCACTGCAGGCGCGCATGTTATAAGTGCTGTTGTAGTATGAGCACCACTTGCCCAGTGTGCCGCCCGCATCGTTCGTCGCCATCATCTGGCCGAGGTACAATTCGCCCGCGTAGGCCACGATCCCGAGGTCGCTGTTCCCATTGATGCTGAAGTTCGTAGCCGAGCCGTTTGGAACTTCATTGTCGAGTCCAAGTCCACTGGTGAGGGGATAGTCGAAAAAATTGTCAATATCTTCGCCATAGATAATGATTTTTGTAGTTGTTGCTAATGGGCCGTCAATAATGATGGGATTGTTGCTCATTCTCACGTTAGATTTTTGAAAATCCTCAAAAACGGGGTTTCCACTCATAATGAAAGTGTTATCACTAACTGGATTCAAATCTATGGAATAATTTATCCCCCCACTTATCTTACCACCGGACATCGTAAATTTGCAGTTATTGGAACTATTTGTAAACTCCACGACTCCATTACTAGACCAACCCGGAGAAGTTAGGGTACCGCCAGTCATCGTCAAGTTACAGTCGGATGCATCGACTTCTATGCAAGGTTCTCCACTTTCGGCGTTAATATTGCCCCCGGTAATTATGAGAGAGCATCCGGGGGCTTCGATATCGAAAGGTATTCTAGGGTTAAACCAACTTAATTTAACGCTACCATTCTTTCCTGCGCTGTTGTCGGTGATAGTAAAAGATACGTTAGCTTTAGTAAACATAAATCCTGAATTACATTCGTGGCCGTTCAGGTCGAGACTTACAATGCTGCCATCTTCATTAGCAACTTGGATAAGACCAGTCTGGGTGATGTTCGCCATCATCACCACGCTCACGGGTTCTGATGAATTCACCGACTCAATGGCTGTCTTTAGTTCTTCAAAATTGTTCACTTCTACAGGCGTCACGCCCTGTGCCCTGGCCGTCATGGTGGTGAGGAGCGTCAACAGGATGATAAGTAGTCTCTGTTTCATATTGTTAGGAATGATGATAAAATCTGATATCGGTTGCAAAGATACAATAAAAATCCAAAAAAATGAAGAGAAAACGAAGAAATTTGTATTCTCCCCCGTGTAGTCTCGGGGACAGAGGTACTTGGGTATCTCATATCTGGCTCCACGACCGCCATGCCCAACAAAAGCTGGGTGTGAAAGTCATGGCAATATATCCAGATGGTTCTCAGATGGTATTCGATACAATGCTTGATGCCGCTAAAGAATGTCATATGAACGTCGGTAGTGTGGCTAGTGTCATCAAGACTGGAGGAACTTGTCGGAATCTGACAGGGGACAGGTACCTGTCAGATGCATTGGTGCGGGATTGGGGTCTGACAGGTACCTGTCCCCTGTCAGAACTTGGACAACTTTTTGGCCTATTTCCGCTATATGTCCAAAGATTGCGTGTTTGTCCATACAAGTTAGAGAAGATTTGAATCAATTTCTTGGAATCGGAAGAAAATCGCCGTAACTTTGCATCGTCGAAAAGAAACAGACGACAAAGATAACAATAGTATAAACATTAAAATATTTAAGATTATGACAACAAAGAATTTCAATGCAAAGAA
>JAEEGK010002923.1_pt1 | contig 42800 bp, 26 predicted proteins | sample 8958771 | NCBI WGS metagenome assembly JAEEGK01 (sample SAMN16246547, study PRJNA631951) | gut metagenome | biome: gut microbiome; feature: rumen; material: SC-attached | host: Bos | place: Iran: Karaj | collected 2018-10
CGTACATTTGACAGGGCCGTTTCTGACAACGATTATAGCGGATGGAATGGAACAGGTTTCGGTCGTGGTGGTACTATAGGCAATAATGCTGAAATTTATGGTAAGTCATTCGATACATGGCAGGACATCGAAGGTCTTCCAGGTGGTATCTTTATGGTAGCTTGTAAGGGTTATACTCGTTATCAGAATGCACAGGCTGACTACGATGCTTGGTCAAAGGGTATTGCTTCTGAAACTAAGATTTATTTGAAGTCTGAAACTCGCGGACAGTTCTTCACTCAGGTAATGCACGTATCTCAGGACGGTTCTATCGACGCTCCAATCGGTAGCGGTGCAACTACTTCTGTTAAATTCACAGGTGATGACGAAGTAGAACATACTTTGTATTGTCCTAACACAATGGCTGCTGCTGAGTTTTACTTCCATGAGGATCCGATTACAGGCGGAGATCCTGTACACGGTCGTTACTACAATGTGGCATTCGGTCCTAAGGCTGATGGCGAAACTCTCCGTATTGGTGTATTCAACCAGAAGGCTACAGGTTCTGATTGGTCTATCTTCGATGATTTCGAACTCTTCTACTTCGGTGACGGAATAGATGCATACCAGTACTGGGGACTTCAGGTTAAGAATGCTAACCAGATTTCATTTGACGGTTACTACTATGGTGCTCCAGAAAAGCAGTACTATGATTATGTAATGAGCCAGGTAACAACTGCAACCACTAAGGAAGCAATTTCTGAGGCTATTAAGTTGGTTGACTTGGCTGTAGATACAGTAAATGCAAGCCGTCAGGCTTATGAAACTTACGTTGCTGCTATTGCAGAAGCTGAAAAGTGGATGAATGAAGCAGGAATCGTGGAAGGTGACGATAATTACAATAAACTGAGTGACTATGTTGGTACACTTGCTGAGGATAATGAAGAAGTAACAGAAGAATATGGTTATCCAAACGGATGTGCAAACTACATTCTCAACCTTGCTGAAGGTGAGATGGTTGGTAAGCTCTGTGTAAAGGATATCATCGCTGAAACTGAATATCTGCAGAACATGCAGGCTGAGGCAGTTCGCTCTAATCTGGTTGACGGTTCTGACCTGACTAACCTGATTGTTAACCCTGGCTTCGAAGAGGCAGGTGGTAAGGGATGGAGTCTTGACACTCACAATGGTGCTGCTACTTCTTCTCTGACAAACTGGCATGGTGGTAACTCTAACAACTATTGTGCTGAGGCATATGAACAGAACTTCGATGTATATCAGGTAATCGAGAACGTTCCAAACGGACTCTATGAGGTTTCTGTTCAGGCATTCTATCGTACAACAAGCAACCAGGCTGCTTACGATGCATTTGTTGCCGATCCAAAGATGGAAGGCGATGCTAAGGTATTAAGCTATGTTTACTTCAACAGTTTCGCTAATCCTATTAAGAGTGTAATGGAAATCCAGTACGAGGAGAACCTTGCTAACAACTGTTGGGCTGTTCCAGGTACAGATCCTCAGAAATATACTCTCGACGGAATGTCTTCTGCTTCAACTGCATTCAGCCTTGCAGACGAAGATATGAACTTCACTATGAAGGTTTACGGTCTTGTAACAGATGGAAAGATTCGTCTTGGTATCCGCAACTTGGAAGGATCTAAGGGCGGCCGTTGGACTCTTTGGGATAACTTCAAACTTGTTTACCGTGCTAAGAATCCAAATGCTATTGCTGCAGTTCTCGAAGCTAAAATTAATGAGTATAGCACTTATGTAGATGAACAGAGCGACAACGATTTGATTAATTCAAAAGAACAGGAGCTTGCTGGTGATGCAATTGATGATGCTGAAGGAGCCCTTCAGTCTGGTGATGTAGATAAAATGTGGGCTGCACTTATTGCTATAAATGACGCTTATACTCATACTCAGGAGCATGTTGCTATCATGACAGAGTTGAAGGATGATCTTGATAATCTTACTAACGCATTAAATGAGTATGCTGAAACTGCATCTACTGAAGCTAAGCAAAAAGCAAACGATATTCTTGGTACTGCTTACGATGAACTTACTAACGAAGAACTTTCTGCTCTGAGTGCAAATGCTAAGGATGCTATCGCTGAGTTGAAGATTCCTGCTACTCCAGGTGCAAGCGATGATAATCCTGTTGACTTCACAAATGTTATTGTTAATGCTGACATCGAGCAGGGTGCTACTACAGGTTGGAAGTACACTAAGAATGGTGGAAATGGTCCAAACCTTGATGCAGGTATCGATGGTAAGTCTGTTGAGTTCTGGAATGGAACAGCTTCTAACCTCCAGTTTAACTTCTATCAGGAAATTGCTCACCTGCCAGCAGGTACATATGAACTCACTGTAACTGCTTCTAACTCTCTCAATGGTCAGGAAGACCCAGGAAATCCAGGTCGTGCATTCCTCTATGTAGCTACTTACACAACAGAAAGTGACTCTACTTGGTTCTCTTCTGATCCTGTAGTAGTACAGCCAGAAAACTGCCCAGAGAAGTATGCTGATTACTCTGTAATCTTCTCAGTTGAGGAAGGTCAGCTCGTAACTATCGGTGTTAAGACTTCTGGTACAATGACAGCTCGCTGGTTCGTATGCGATAACTTCAAATTGAAGTACTTCGGTACAGAAAGTCAGCGTGAGGATTCTGAGAATCCAATGAGTGTTGATGGCATTGAAGTAGCAGAAGGTGCTCAGATTGTAGCTATCTACACAGTATCTGGTGCTCCAGTTGCTTCACTCCAGAAGGGTCTGAATATCGTTAAGTATGCAGACGGCTCTGTAAAGAAGATTTTCGTAAAGTAATAAACGATAATTCTAAATAAATGGAGGTGCGAGATCGGTTAAGGTCTCGCACCTTTTTATTTTTCTTTTCCGTGATAACGGGAGAATGAATATTTTCCTTTATCTTTGCGAAGAAAAAAGAAAAGACATTGAAAGAATTTGTAATTTCAGAGGCAAAGGTGGAGACTGCTGTGTTGGTAGGACTCATCACACCTGAACAGAATGAACGGAAGACTCAAGAATATCTTGATGAGTTGGAGTTTCTGGCAGATACGGCTGGAGCTAAGGTGATTCGTCGTTATACCCAAAGAGTGAATGGTCCGAGTGCTGTAACTTATATAGGTACTGGTAAACTGGAAGAGATTGCCCAGTTTATTAAAGAAAAGCAGGATGAGGTTGACCAGTATTGGGAGGAACAGATAGCTCTGGGTAATCCGTATAAGGTTACACAACATGGAGATTTTGCTGAGGGACCGCAACCTGTTGGAATGGTTATCTTCGATGATGAACTGTCGGCTAAGCAACTGCGTAACATTGAAAAGGTGTTGCAGGTGAAGATTTTAGACCGTACTTCGCTCATTCTTGATATCTTTGCAATGAGAGCTCAGACAGCTGCTGCAAAGACTCAGGTAGAGTTGGCACAGTATAGATATATGCTTCCACGACTGACCCGACTATGGACCCACTTGGAACGTCAGCGAGGCGGTAGTGTAGGATTGCGTGGTCCTGGTGAAACACAGCTTGAGATGGACCAGCGAATCATCCGTAATCGTATGGCTTTGCTGAAGGCTCGTCTGGCTGAGATAGATACTCAGCAAAGTACACAAAGGAAGAACCGTGGCAGGCTGATTCGTGTGGCTCTCGTAGGTTATACAAACGTAGGAAAGTCAACTCTGATGAATCTGCTCTCGAAGAGTGATATATTCGCAGAGAACAAACTCTTTGCTACCCTCGATACAACTGTAAGGAAGGTTATTATAGATAATCTGCCTTTCCTCCTAAGTGATACTGTCGGTTTTATCAGAAAACTGCCTACAGACCTTGTGGAGTCGTTCAAATCCACTCTTGACGAAGTACGCGAGGCTGACCTCCTGCTTCATGTCGTGGATATATCACATCCGGAATTTGAAGACCAGATAAAGGTAGTGGAGAAAACTTTGGCAGACTTGGGTTGTGCAGAGAAACCACAATTGCTGGTGTTTAATAAAATCGATGCTTATACCTGGGTAGAGAAGGAGGCTGACGACCTTACTCCACGAACAAAGGAAAATATTCCTCTCGACGAACTGATGCAGACTTGGATGGCAAAGATGGGTAAGGATGCTTTCTTTATTTCTGCACGCGAGAAAACGAATATAGATGCTTTCCGACAACTATTATATAATAATGTACGCGAACTACATGTTCAGAAGTATCCGTACAACGATTTCCTATATAGTAATTATGACAATGAAGGCAATATCTCGTGATATTGCCTTCATTGCTTTTTATGCTAACTGTGTATCTTTCTGTATAGCTTGTTGAAGATGTAGTATAGCAGGCAAGCTGTGACGAAACCTCCGATGGAATCGACGCAATAATGTGCCATAATATAAACTGTAGCGAGACAGAGCAGGGTGTAGAACGGCAGCAGACAGAAGAATAAGATTCTGTTGCGTGTGTTCCATGCAACTATCATAGTGATTGTACTCATGCCGACATGACTGCTTGGAAATGCTCCTACCGGATTTTCACCTGCTACCTGTACTTTGTGTACGAGTTCGCTGAATACACCACGAATCTCCGCATGGATGAGGTCGGTATTCAAGTCGTTGTGGAATGAGAAGTAGTTGCCCAAATCAGGATAGATACCCAAACGAGCTGCCTCTAAGCCTATTGCCTTGAAGTAGTAATATGGACCTGCTACAGGCATGAGTTCGAACCAAAGGTAGAAGACAAAGAATGATGCAAGGAAGATGCACATGTATCGTTCTGAGTCGTGGTATCTGCGCAGAAGGCAGAAGAGCAGAACTGCTCCCATCATGTAGTAGTAGCTGTAGTAGCCCATGTTGAAGGCTTCGTACCAAAAGAGTGAGGTTACGTTTTTGCTGAATTCTATAGATGGCTGGTAGCCAAACAGAATCCAATCTGCATGTGCGAATATGTGGTCATAGTATGTGTGACATCTGGCAAAGGTGTACGTTTCCGGATACCAATATACAAGTAGTAAGAGGTATGGCAGTATGCGCAAGAGCCAGGTGACTCTGCATGGGTAGATACGATGTATTCCATAGCAGAGACACATAAAAGCTACGATGCCAAGTCGTGTGTAAAGTAGTTTTGCGGGTTGCTCGATGGAATCCCATAGGAGTAATGTCATAACTGTTGTTATGGCAATATAGAGCATAGTTATGATTTCGCCAATGGTGAAATCATTGCGCTCTTCGCGTATTATATATCGTTTCAGTATCATCAGTTGTGAACCAGGGTGCCTATGTCTTCTCCTTCAATAACTTTCTTCAGGTTGCCTACAATGTCCATGTTGAAGACATAGATAGGCAGGTTGTTCTGCATACACATAGCTGTAGCTGTGATATCCATAACCTTCAGTCCTCTTGCTATCACTTCTTCGTAGGTGATATCTGCAAACTTTGTAGCTGTAGGGTCTTTCTCCGGGTCAGCTGTGTAGATGCCATCTACTCTTGTACCTTTCAGCATTACGTCGGCTTCGATTTCGATGCCACGAAGGCTTGAGCCTGTGTCTGTGGTAAAGTAAGGACAACCTGTTCCTGCTGACATGATAACTACCTTGCCTTGTTTCATAGCTTCGATAGCTTTCCACTTTGTGTAGAATTCACCGATTGGTTCCATGCGGATTGCTGTGAGGACTGTGTTTGGCTGCCCGATAGCATCGAGGGCACTACTTAATGCTAGAGAATTGATAACTGTAGCACACATTCCCATCTGGTCGCCTTTTACCCGGTCGAAACCCTTGCCGGCTCCGCTAAGTCCGCGGAATATGTTTCCACCGCCTATGACAATGCCGATTTCAACGCCCATATCAGCTATTTCCTTAATCTGGCGGGCATAGTCGTTGAGACGTTCTGTGTTGATACCTTGTTTTTGTTCTCCAGCCAAGCTCTCGCCTGAGAGTTTCAGCAGTATTCGTTTGAATTTTTTCATATAGTTATATGTTTTTTATTTTCTCCAGAAACTTCTTGTGAACAGAATCATGATAGGGAATATCTCCAAACGTCCGATGAGCATAAGGAAAGAGCACATCATCTTGGCGAATGGGGTAAGGATAGCCCAAGAGTGGACTGGTCCATAGTAGCCCATACCTGGTCCTACATTACTTATACTTGACATAGCAAGTCCGAAGGCTTCGTAATAGTCGAATTCCGGGTGAACATCGTTTGGAGCAACACCAAAAAGAGCCAGGATGAATGCACCCACAAAGAGAGAACCCACGAAGAGGGTGATGAAGCCAATCAGAGTCTGTGTGATGGATGGCGGCATAACTGCTCCGTTGATTCTTACTGGCATGATAGCCCTCGGATGTAGGATATGTGTGAATTCGTTTTTCAGAATTCTGTAAATGATGCTGAGTCGGATACACTTGAAACCACCACTGGTGCTACCTGAGCAGGCTCCTGCAAACATGACGAAGAGGATGATTGGCATGAGTTGTACAGGCCAGAGTGTGTAGTCGCACGCAGCCAGACCTGTTGTTGTCTGCATGGAAACAACTGTGAATATACTCTCGCGGAAGGCAAGTTCTACGTCGTGTGACGGGTTGTAGAATACTAAAGTAGTTGTGCAGATGAATGTTGCAGCAAAGACGATGAAGAGGTAAGCCCTTGCTTCAGCATCACGCAGGAACGAACGGATTCGTCCCTTCAGAATGGTGTAGTATATTAATGTGTAGTTTATTCCGGAGACGAGCATGAAGAAAGTGAGTACATACTCGATGGCAGGTGAGTTGTAAACATCGTGAAGAAGTGCTGAGTGAGTTCCGTAACCACCTGTGGCAGTTGTGGCGAACGAGTAGTTTATGGCGTCGAACCAACCCATTCCGCAGACGACCAATGAGAGGATGCAAAGAACTGTGAGCATGATGTAAACAGAGCCAATCCATCGGGCTGTTACCGATATGCGAGGATGCACTTTGTCGTGGAGCGGACCTGTGCTTTCTGCGGCAAACAGTTTCACTTCGCCTATGCCAAATGCAGGCAGAATAGCGATGGTGAAGAAGATGATTCCGATACCTCCTACCCATTGGGTAAGGCTTCGCCAGAAGAGTACTCCCTTAGGCAGACTGTCGATGTCATCAAGGATTGTAGCACCAGTAGAGGTGAATCCGGACATTGTTTCGAAGAAGGCACTTGCCACATCCGGCACGATTCCAGAGATGAGGAATGGCAGCATACCAATCAGGGTGAAGATAATCCAGACGCTGGAGACGATGATGTAACCGTCTTTTCTGCTCATATTTGTGCCGGAATCCTTACCTGCATAAAATCCGATGCAACCGAGAACTAAAGAGATGATAATCGGAGGGGTGAATTCCATCACACCTTCGCCATAGAGCCAACTGACAAGCTGACACAGGCACATCAGTCCAGCCTCGATGTAGAGGAGGGAACCAATGACTTTCAGTATGAGTCTCCAGTTAATCATTTCTTTACTTTTTTGCTTTATTTGAATAGTTTGTCCAACTTCTTCAGGGTGTTGCCTATGCAGAAAGCTACAACCTTGTCGCCAGCCTTTATCTGAGTCTTACCGCCGATAAGCATTGACTTGCCGTCTCGAATCATTCCACCGAGGTTTACACCATATGGAATGTCGAGTTCCATGATAGGCTTCTTGGTTACTTTCGAATTTGGTTTTACAACAAACTCTGCCACATCGGCATCAGCAAACGAAAGCATCTTCACATTATCTACATCGCTCTTAAGCAGCATCTGGTAGATGTGGCTGGCAGCAATCATCTTCTTGTTTATGATGGTACCCACATCGAGGTCTGTTGCCATATCGAAATATCCGAGGTTTTCCACCTGGGCAATTGTCTTGCGAACACCCTTTCGTCGTGCTGCCACACAGGCAAGGATGTTTTCCTCATCGTTGTTGGTGAGTGCTATGAATGCTTCGAGGTTGTTGAATCCTTCGTCTGCCAGCACATCCATATCATATCCTTCGCCATTGATGATGAGGGTTCGTGAACGAGTCAGACCGCCCAGTTGCAGACAGCGATCATGACTTGGTTCTATGATTTTCAGGGTGAGGTCTTCAGGCAGAGTCCAGTCTGTGCGAACAGAGAGTTTTCCTCCACCAATGATTACTCCATGTTTTACGTGCGGATAGCTGTCTTTGCCCGACAAGTGACGGATTTGGTCGATTCCTTCGCGAGTTGTCATGAAGAATACCAGGTCGCGAGGCAGGATTTTCTCCTCACCATAAGGCACAACTGTTTCTGTGCCTCTTCTGATGGCTACTACATGGAAGTGGTGGCCATAGGATATACCAATCTCCTTTAGAGTGCGGCCTACGAGCATGTTGTTCTCGTTTCGTATCTCCTTGTCGTAGAGTGGAGTGGAATCGTGCATTTTCACGCTGAGCATGACAAGGTCGCCTTCGTCGAATTCCCACAACTGTCGCACCCAACTGTAGCGAGCTGATGCAGCTATGTCTTTGGCTGCAAGCAACTCAGGATAGATGAGTGAGTCGATACCTGACTGAGTAAACAGTTTGCGGTTTTCCGACTTCATGTATTCATAGTTGTCCACTCGTGCCACAGTCTTCTTTGCGCCCAGCTGTTTTGCCAGAGAGGCACAAGTGAGATTCTCGCTTTCGTTTGGAGTGACAGCAATGAACAGGTCGGCATCTTTCACGCCAGCATCCTTCAGAGCTTCGATGCTTGAAGGTGGTTTTGGCAGTGTCATGATGTCGAGTGTGGAGTTGAGGCGAACCAGCTTCTCCACATCTTCGTCCATAAGGACTACATTCATGTTGTCGTTTGAGAGCAGTCGTGCCAAGTGGGTACCTACTGCTCCTGCACCAGCTATAATTATTTTCATAACAGTTTTGCTATGCTTTCTGCATCCATTCCGCAGATTTTATATAATTCTTGTACTGTTCCGTGTTCTACGAATTCATCGGGCATTCCCACCCTGATGACTTCGATGTCTCTGTAGCCATTGTCGGCGAAGAACTCCAATACAGCAGAACCCAGTCCGCCTTCGATGACTCCGTCTTCTACAGTTATGACCCGTTTGAATTTCTTTCCCACTTCGTGCAGGATGTCCTCGTCGATTGGTTTGAGGAATCGCATGTCGTAGTGTGCCACGCTCTTGGTGTGTCCTGCCTTCATCTCTGCAATGAGGATTCCCTTCGCAGCCTCCATTCCGATGGGTCCGAGGGAAAGGATGCAGACTTCTGCCTTGCCTTCCTCTTCGCTTCTCAGTTTTACGCCTTTGCCTACAGGTATGGCTTCGAGTTCGCAACGCCAATCGACTACTGAACCACAGCCTCGAGGGTAACGGATTACGACAGTTCCCATATCCTTCTGTTGTGCTGTGTACATCATGCGACGGAGTTCTGGTTCGTTGAGTGGCGAACAGATTGTCAGGTTAGGTATTGGCCTGAGGAATGCAAGGTCGAATGCTCCATGATGTGTTGGTCCGTCTTCGCCTACTATTCCGGCTCTGTCGAGACAGAGTACCATGTTGAGTTTCATGATTGCAGCATCGTGGATGATGTTGTCGTAAGCCCTTTGCATGAAACTTGAATAGATGTTGCAGAAGGGGAGGAGTCCGTCTTTTGCCATTCCGCCTGAGAAGGTGACGGCATGTCCCTCAGCTATACCTACATCGAAGGTGCGTTCTGGCAGAGCCTTCATCATTATGTTCATCGAACAGCCTGTAGGCATTGCCGGAGTTACTCCTACTATTCGTGGATTCTTCTGTGCCAGTTCGAGGAGGGTGATACCGAAAACGTCCTGAAAACGTGGAGGATGGGGCGTTCCGTCGTCCTTGTGTATCAGTTCGCCTGTGTCGAAATCGAACTTCCCAGGTGCATGCCAGATGGTTGCATCCTGTTCTGCTGGGGCATAACCCTTGCCTTTGGTTGTGATGACATGAAGAATCTTCGGACCTGTCATGTCCTTTATAATGTTGAACACACGAACCAGTTCCTTGACATCATGTCCGTCAACAGAACCGAAGTATCGAATGTCCATTCCTTCGAAAATGTTCTGCTGGCGGGTCAGCAGGGACTTCACACTATTGTTGAAACGGATGAGTCCCTTGCGGCGGTTTTCTGTCAGCAGTCCCCAGCTGGTCAGCTTTCGTGCCAGTCGGTGGCGAATGTTATTATATGTGCTGTTCGTACTGAGTTGGAGCAGATACTGGCGCATTCCGCCTACACTCTTGTCTATCGACATGTGGTTGTCATTCAGAATGATAAGCATGTCGTTAGGTATGGCTCCGGCATTGTTTATACCTTCGAAGGCGAGTCCGCCACTCATTGCTCCGTCTCCGATTACAGCTACTACTCTGCGTTTCTCGCCAAGGAGTCGTGCACTTACTGCCATTCCCAATGCAGCAGAGATGGAATTGCTGGCATGTCCGCAACAGAAAGTGTCGTATTCGCTTTCAGAAGGGAAGGGGAAGGGCTTCAGGCCGTGCAGTTTTCTGTTTGTGCAAAATTTATCGCGACGACCTGTCAGTATCTTGTGTCCGTAGGCTTGATGCCCTACATCCCATACTATCCGGTCGTTGGGCGTGTCATATGCATAATGCAGGGCTACTGTGAGCTCTACTGTTCCGAGGCTTGCTCCCAGGTGTCCGGGGTTTTCTGCCAGTTCCTCCAGTATGTCAGTTCGCAATTCTTTACACACAGTTGGCAATTCGTCGGGTTTTAATTTGCGCAGGTCTGCAGGAGAATCAATATGAGACAAATACTTATATTCTATCTTATCGCCCATTTCTTTGTTATTCTTTCCAAGTGCAAAATTAGGAAATATTATTGAATAAACTCTTAGTAAAACCCATAAATATTATAAATAATGTGAGAAAGAATGTAATCTTGTACTCGGGAGGAAATATTTTTGTCCGTTATGGAAAAACTTTTACTACGCCTGGTATTTTATATTCATAACTTATGAACTTATGTTCACAACTTATGAACACATGTTCATGACTTATGAACTTATGTTCACGGCTTATGAACATAGAATTCTGCGAGAAGAAAAATAAAATACATAGCGTAGAAAAATAAAATGTGTAACTTGACAGGAGAAAAATTATGACTTGGAAAGAATGGTTCAGACTGACAAAATGTCACGACTTTGTGTCATTTTTCCTGCTGGCATAGTATTTGAAGATATGTGGCAGACAAACTTCTGAAAACTCATAATCCTAAAAACAATAAAACTATGAACATTAAACCATTGGCAGACAGAGTGCTTATCCTGCCTGCAAAAGCAGAAGAAAAGACAGTTGGAGGAATCATCATTCCTGACACAGCAAAAGAGAAGCCTCTGAAGGGCGAAGTAGTTGCAGTTGGCAACGGAACAAAAGACGAAGAAATGGTGCTGAAAGTAGGCGACCAGGTTCTCTACGGAAAGTATTCCGGTACGGAAATCGAGGTGGCAGACGAGAAGTATCTCATTATGCGTCAGTCTGATGTGCTCGCAGTACTCGGCTAATTCTGAAAAATTACACAACATTAAAAAAACAACTAAAGAAAAATCATTATGGCTAAAGAACTCAAATTTAATATAGAGGCTCGCGAAACTCTGAAACAGGGAGTTGACCAGCTTGCAAATGCAGTTAAGGTAACCCTTGGTCCTAAGGGTCGCAATGTGATTATCGAAAAGAAATTCGGTGCTCCACAGATTACAAAGGATGGTGTGACAGTTGCTAAGGAAATTGAACTCCCAGACGCATTCCAGAATACTGGTGCTCAGCTCGTTAAGAGTGTTGCATCAAAGACTGGTGACGATGCTGGTGACGGAACTACTACAGCAACAGTTCTGGCACAGAGCATTGTGACAAACGGACTGAAGAATGTGGCTGCCGGAGCTAACCCAATGGATCTGAAGCGCGGTATCGACAAGGCTGTTGCAAAGGTTGTTGAGAATATCAAGAGCCAGAGCGAGAAGGTTGACGACAACTACGACAAGATTGAGCAGGTTGCAACTGTTTCTGCAAACAACGACCAGGAAATCGGTAAACTCATTGCTGATGCGATGAAGAAGGTAAGCAAAGATGGTGTCATTACTATCGAAGAGGCTAAGGGTCGTGAAACTACAATCGGAGTGGTTGAAGGTATGCAGTTCGATCGTGGCTACCTCTCTCCATACTTCGTTACTAACACAGAGAAGATGGAGTGTGAGATGGAAAACCCACTCATCCTTATCTACGACAAGAAGATTTCAAACCTGCAGGAGTTCCTGCCAATCCTGAATCCTGCTGCTCAGACAGGTCGTCCTATCCTCGTAATTGCTGAGGATGTGGAGAGTGAAGCACTCACAACTCTCGTTGTAAACCGTCTGCGTACTCAGCTCAAGATTTGTGCTGTGAAGGCTCCAGGCTTTGGCGACCGCAGAAAGGCTATGCTCGAAGATATTGCCATTCTGACAGGTGGTGTGGTAATCAGCGAAGAGAAGGGCTTGAAACTCGAACAGGCAACTCTCGAAATGCTCGGAACTGCTGAGAAGGTAAATGTCACAAAAGACAATACTACTATCGTAGGCGGCAAGGGTGACAAACAGCTCATCCAGGATCGTACAAACCAGATTAAGAACGAGATAAAGAATACTACCAGCGACTACGACAAGGAGAAACTCCAGGAGCGTCTGGCTAAGCTGAGTGGTGGTGTTGCAGTTCTCTATGTTGGTGCTGCCAGCGAAGTAGAGATGAAGGAAAAGAAAGACCGAGTTGACGATGCACTCTGTGCTACTCGTGCAGCTATCGAGGAAGGTACAATTCCTGGAGGTGGTGTAGCTCTGATTCGTGCTATCAGTGCACTCGATGGTCTTGAAGGCGAAAATGCCGATGAAACCACAGGTATTAAGATTATCAAGCGTGCTATCGAGGAACCACTTCGTCAGATTGTAGAGAATGCAGGTCTCGAAGGTTCTGTAGTAGTAGAAAAGGTTCGCGCAGGCAAGGGCGACTTCGGATACAATGCCCGTAAGGATACTTATGAAAACCTCCGTCAGAGCGGTATCATCGACCCAGCTAAGGTTTGCCGTGTAGCTCTCGAAAATGCTGCTTCTATCGCAGGTATGTTCCTGACTACAGAATGTGTAATCTGTGACGCAAAGGAAGATAAGCCAGAAATGCCAATGGGTGCACCAGGCATGGGTGGCATGATGTAACAAATTTTCTTAATAATTTTGCAGTCCGTTCAAATTGCATTACCTTTGCAACTTGAACGGGCTGTTTTGTTGTGAGATACAGCAGACGACCGTTAAAATGACGATTTCATCGGTAAAAACGACAACAAACAATATTAATGAAACTGTACAGAATCGCAAACGATGTCACAGGTTGGCTCGTTTTCTTAATTGCTGCCTTCACTTATTGCTCAACTATTGAGCCGACAGCAAGTTTCTGGGATTGTCCAGAGTTTATCACCACAGCTGCGAAGTTGGAAGTAGGTCACCCACCTGGTGCACCATTCTTCATGCTTATGGGTAATTTCTTCAGTATGTTCGCATCAGATGCAACTCAGATTGCTAAGATGGTGAACACAATGAATGCATTGCTCTCAGCTGGTTGTATCCTGTTTCTCTTCTGGAGCATCACCCACCTGGCAAAGGCTCTCTTCTGTCAGAAGGGCGATGAACCAACTCTTGCTCAGACCGTTGCCATCATGGGTAGTGGTATTGCAGGAGCACTTATCTACACATGGTCCGACACATTCTGGTTCTCTGCTGTAGAAGGTGAGGTTTATGCTTTCTCCAGTTTCTTTACAGCTCTGGTGTTCTGGCTTATCCTGAAATGGGAAGATAGTGCCGACAAACCCCACTCAGACCGTTGGCTGGTATTCATTGCTTATCTGATAGGTCTCAGTATTGGTGTGCACTTGCTCAACTTGCTGTGTATCCCTGCCATCGTGCTGGTGTACTACTATCACAGAACCGCAGAACCAACTACGAAGGGTTCGTTGCTGATGCTTTGTGTCAGTGCCTTGATTATAGTAGCTGTGATGTATGGAGTTGTGCCTGGAATCGGTAAGGTTGGCGGTTGGTTCGAACTGCTCTTCGTCAATTCTCTTGGCTTTAACTACAACACAGGTCTGTACATTTATCTTGTGATACTGGCTGTAGTTCTTATCTGGTCAATGTATGTGACACAGAAAGGCGAGAGTCGTGCCCAGATGAACATAGCTGCTCTGGCAAGTTTTGCTCTGCTCGGCATTCCGTTCTACGGACACGGAGTAAGTAGTGTAATCATAGGTCTCGTTGTGCTGGCTGTATGTGCTTATTTCCTCTTCACTCTGAAGCAGGTGACAGCACGATTCCTCAACACAGCTATCCTCTGTATGGCTCTCATCACAATCGGTTACTCTTCTTATGCAGTAATCGTGATTCGTTCTACAGCCAATCCTCCGATGGATCAGAACTCCCCTGAGGATGTGTTCACTCTGGGTGAATACTTGGGTCGTGAACAGTATGGCGATCGTCCTCTGTTCTTCGGACAGACTTATGCGAGTCAGCCGAATGTGGTTGTAAATGGCGATGGCGACCTTGTGTATGAAACCGTGAAGGGAGCTCCTGTTTATCAGAAGAAAGAAAAGGAAAACCCCGATGAAAAGGACGAATATGTAGTGATTCGCGAGAAGTTGCAGTTGGCTTATCCGGCTAATCAATGTCAGCTCTTCCCGCGTATATATGATGAGACCCATACTAACGACTATAAGGCTTGGCTCGGAGATGTGAGCACGAAAAGCGTGAGATATGACATTCCGGGTAATGGTAGCCGACAGTTAGAGATTCCTACTATGGCGGCTAACCTGAAGTTCTTCTTCTCTTATCAGATGAACTTCATGTACTGGAGATACTTCATGTGGAACTTCGTGGGCAGACAGAATGACATACAGGGACACGGAGAACTGGAGAAGGGTAACTGGATTACCGGTATCAATGCTCTCGATGAAATGCGACTGGGCGACCAGACAAAACTGCCTTCAGACCTGAGAGAGAATAAAGGACATAATGTATTTTATGCTCTGCCTCTCATCCTTGGTTTGCTTGGTTTCTTCTGGCAGGCTTTCCGCGACAAGAAGGGCATCCAGCAGTTCTGGGTGGTATTCTTCCTGTTCTTCATGACTGGTATTGCTATCGTGCTGTATCTGAACCAGACTCCTGTTCAGCCTCGTGAACGAGACTATGCTTATGCTGGTTCGTTCTATGCCTTCTCTATATGGTGCGGACTTGGTATTGCTGCAATTTATGAGTGGCTCAACAAAGTCTTTGGCGAAAAGATGTCGAAGTCTGCTCTCGTAGCTGCCGTTCTGAGTTTGATTCCTGCTGTGGCAGTACCACTACAGATGGTTTCGCAGACTTGGGACGATCATGACAGAAGTGGCAGATATGTTTGTCGCGACTTCGGACTCAACTACCTGCAGACAGTTCCTCACGATGGTGTCATCTTTACAAATGGTGATAATGATACCTTCCCACTTTGGTATAATGAGGACACAGAGGGTAATCGTACAGATGTGAGAGTTTGTAACCTGAGCTACCTGCAGACAGACTGGTATATCGACCAGATGAAACGTCCTGCATTCAGTGGCGAAGGACAGTCGAGTCCTCTGCCAATCTCATGGACTCGCCTGCAATATACAAGCGGCAAGAATGAGATGGTTGAGGTGAACCCTACTATCGGAATGGGTGGCGAAGGCATGAAGATGGAAGATCTCGTAAAACAGATTTATGCACAGGATAGTGCTACAGCAAAGAAAATCTGGGGTGATGATCCTTTCGAGGCTCACAATGCTATCCATAAGTTCCTGCTCAAGGAGGATATCCCTGAGGAGTATAAGCAATTCACAGACAATATACCTGCATGTCTGCCAAGCGACACTTTATATCTTACTGTAGATAAGGAGGCTGTCAGAAAGTCTGGCATGATGATTCCTAATGACAGCATTCCTGACAGAATGCTAATCGATTTGTCGGGACAAGGCAGGGTGTCGAAGAGTTTCCTGATGATGCTTGAGATGATAGTAGAAAGCAATTTCTCCCGTCCTCTCTATATGTCAACTACTGTAGGTTCAAGCAACTATGGTAAGCTGTTCTACAATTTTATGCAGGAGGGTATTGCCTGGAGAATTACTCCATTTACATTCTCACAGAATGCACCAATGACAACCATTGTGGATTCTGAGAAGATGTACGACAATATGATGAACAAATATCGCTACGGAAACCTTACTCAGCCTGGCTTGTATATCGATGAGACAACAATGCGTATGTGTTACACTCATCGTCGCTGGTTTGCCAATCTGATTTCAACCCTCGTGAGTGAAGGAAAACTGGATAAGGCAAAGAAGGCTCTTGCAAAGTGTGAGAAGGAAATTCCTGAGTATAATGTTCCTCATGATGTTGGAGGTGGTTCACTCGACTTGGTTGATTCCTATGTGAAGTGTGGCATGTACGACAAGGCTGCTCACATCATGGATGCCCTGACAAAGAAGTCGGAAGAGTATGCAAATTGGTATCTGTCGCTGAATGCGCCACGATTCATAGCTGCATACAAAGACTGCTATCAGGAAATAAGTATTCTGCTCAGTATTGTCAATACTTATGACAAGATGGGTGAGAATAATAGTGAATATGCTAAGCAGGCAGACAAACTTGACGGAGAACTGACAGGACTGTATCAGGCATTCGTGGCTAAGTCGCAGGCTGTAGGCATAAATATGAAGTAAAAAACGGAAGATGATTATAGAACAACCATCTAAGTGGTTGCGCTGGTTGTATCCGAGTGCGATTTGGAGAATGAATCATAACGAGAAGGCAGTATATCTGACCTTCGACGATGGTCCTATTCCGGAAGCTACCCCTTGGATTGTAGAAACTCTGGATAAGTATGGCGTTAAGGCGACCTTCTTTATGGTTGGCGATAACGTAAGAAAGTATCCAGAGCTGTATGAACTGATAAAGAGTCACGGACATCAGGTAGGTAATCATACATATAACCATATTGGCGGACTCAAGCATTCTTATAAGAATTATCTGAGGAATGTGCTGAAGGCTGATGATTATATTCACAGCAATCTGTTCCGCCCGCCACATGGATGGATGCGTACAGACCAGTACCTGTATCTGCGAAAGAAGTTTACCATAATCATGTGGGACTTGGTGACTCGAGATTACTCAAAACGCTTGAATGCCGATGAGGTGTTTGAGAATGTGAAGGCATATACCCGACCTGGTAGCATAATCACCTTCCATGATTCGCTTCGTTCGATAGACAAACTGAAGACGGTTCTGCCCAAGTCGCTCGAATGGCTGAAGGCACAAGGGTATGAATTCAAGATATTCGATGATGACCAACAGAGGTCAAGACATCTGAAATGAAACATAAAGAAGAAGAGTTAAAGTACTGATGCTTTAACTCTTTTTTATCCTGCCACTAAGCCAGGGAACTCGTTCTATATATGGAACCAGCAGACGACAAACGATAAGGATGAGAATAGTGAGAATAACACAATCGTACCAATGGTGGCGAATGTTATGACCGAAAGCTATGCAGGTAAACCTATATATAAATATGATAGGGTAGTGGACTACAAAGAAAACCATTGAGTGTTCCCCTATGTAATTGATGATAGGAATGCGATACTTCACAATAGTTAGCATAAGCCCGGAAATGCCCACAAGAGCACAAGTGGCGTTGATGCCTGCTCCCCACGGACGACCTACCCATTTGTTCAGACTCATGTCGTACTGCCCGTGACAATGTTTGTTGAAATATATAAACTCTGCAATCAGAAGACAGGAAATGATGACAAGAGTAAGGTGGGTAATCGGAATGCCAAGAATAGATTTCTTGCCCTGAGAATTCTGCAGCAGTCTCCACCAATGACCTAGTTGGAAGAAGAACAGTCCCATGAATATGTTGTTGAGAGAAAACCATAACGGATTCTTCATTGTAAACAGGTAGTAGCTGACGAAAGGAAAAGTAGGTACCAACAGATTATACACCTTGTGAAGATGGAGTTTGTTGACAGTTCCAATGACAATATAAGACCAGAAAAAAGAAAAAAGAAACCAGCAAGGCGGGTTACCATAGAAATGGCTAAGCATATAGACATGACTCCATCTCAGTTTTCCTAATGTGGGATGCAGAGCTGGAACGTAAAAGAGGAAAGAAAAATAAATGATTGTGCCGATAGTTCCCCATACAAGATAGGGTATAAGAAGACGGCGAGTCCTGTCGGTTATATAGGAATGGTAGTTTAGGACGATGCCTTTGTTGAAATAACCTGCCTTGAAAAAGAAAAACGACATAAAGAAAAAAGTCCAGCCCATCAGTTTGCCAAACCAAAACTCGCTACGAAACCCACACATGCTTACAGTATGTAGCAATATCATGCGAAGAATACAAAGTCCGCAGAGAAAATCGAATGCGTGGTTGCGTTGCTTCATGCCTGTTTTTCCTTTTCTGGCGCGAAGTTACGACATTTATTTAAAAGCAAGACTGAAATCGAGTGAAAAGAAAAAAGTTTTGTTAAGTTTTGTCAATTCAAGTTTTTGCCGTATCTTTGCCGCTCGTTGGGAAAATCCCAGCATGGGGTATGCCTTGTGGTGAACAATGTTGCCTCATATACATTATTAATATAATAACAACTAAAAAACAAAATTAGAATGATCATCGTTCCTGTAAAAGAAGGTGAGAACATTGAGCGCGCGCTCAAGAAGTTCAAGAGAAAGTCTGAAAAGACTGGTGTTATCAAGGAAGTGCGTACACGCAAGCAATTTGTAAAGCCTTCAGTTGAGAAGCGCATCAAAATGCAGCACGCAATTTACGTTAACAAGCTCCACTCAGCAGAGGAGTAATATTTAAATCGTATTAATTTTCTTGATTTTTCTGCATCAAACACTTGTTGTTTGAAATAAAAGTCCTAAATTGGTCGCGTGTTTTAGAATACGCATGACAAAATGGGAATGTGGATTGATTCCTTCTTGGAATACTTGAGGTCAGATCGGGGGTATTCACCCCTGACAGTACGAAAGTACGGAGACTCTCTTGTGGCGTTCCAAAAATTTTTAGAAGGGTTGGATAAAACCCTTACATGGAGTACTGTTGACGCCTCTGTAGTGAGGGAATGGATAGTCTTCATGCTGGACGAAGAAGGAAAAGACGTTTCTACGGTAAACTATGGAGGGCTGAGCCCTTTGCGTACTTTCTACAAGTACCTTCGCCGAATGGGGTGGGTGGATGCAAATCCGATGGAGAAAGTAGTCGCACCAAAGATGCCAAAGAAACTGCCTTCGTTTGTAAGAGAAGCGGACATGGACCACTTACTTGACGAGATGAAGGAAGATACTTCGTTCGAAGGAATCAGAGACAGGCTGATTGTGATGATGTTTTACGAAACGGGCATTCGTCGTGCTGAGCTTCTATCGCTAAAAGATGCTGATGTCGATTTAAGAGCGATGCAACTGAAAGTGACAGGTAAGCGAAATAAACAACGTATTGTTCCGTTCGGAGAAGAGTTGAAGGGAGAAGTAGAGCAGTATCTTTCTGCAAGACATGAACTGCTTGAGAGTATTCCGGAACGACTCTTTGTGAAGAAAGACGGCAAGCCTGTGAGTTACGCAAAAGTTGGTGAGATAGTGAAAAAGAATCTATCATTAGTAACCAAACAGAAAAAGCGTACTCCACACGTGTTGCGACATTCGTTTGCAACAGCAATGTTGAATAATGATGCCGACTTAGGCTCTATTCAAAAATTGCTCGGGCACGAAAATCTGGCAACTACGGAAATCTATACCCACTTGTCTTTCGAAGAACTGAAGAATGTGTATAAAAATGCACATCCTCGCGAATGAGAAAAAGGAAAAATAGTTATTTAACTTGGCAGTGAGTTGTCCTGTGGACATCTGAAGCCGTAAATCCTAAGATTATGGACATTAGTGTAAAGACAATCAAGTTTGATGCAACAGACAAGTTGCAAGAGTTCATCCAGAAAAAAGTTGGTAAACTGGAGAAATTTTGTGATAATATAAGAAAGGTAGAGGTGTCATTAAAGGTTGTAAAACCTGAGACTGCAATGAATAAGCAGGCTGCTATAACAGTCTTTCTCCCAGGAGATGAACTGTATGCAGAAAAGGTTTGCAACACATTCGAAGAAGCAATACAGGAATCGTTGGCGGCACTTGACAGACCGCTACAGAAATATAAAGAAAAACAGGCTGGTAAATAAAAAAGTCTGTAAAAATTTTGGCAATCAAAAAATAAGGTCTAACTTTGCACCCGCTTTGTATGGAGTAATCTATGCATAGTTCAATGTGCGCTGATAAAAGCCAAAAGGAATAAGCTCTAAAATGTTGCTGTTATAGCTCAGCGGTAGAGCACTTCCTTGGTAAGGAAGAGGTCCCGAGTTCAAGTCTCGGTAACAGCTCCATGAATGAGTTTAAAAATAAAAAAAGTAGTAGAAATACTGTTTACACATTAATTATATAATAAATAGACATTTAATTATGGCAAAAGAAAAATTCGAACGTACCAAACCGCACGTAAACATCGGTACAATCGGTCACGTTGACCACGGTAAGACAACTCTTACAGCTGCTATTACTACAGTTCTTGCTAAGGCAGGTCTGTCAGAAGTTAAGTCATTCGATCAGATTGACAATGCTCCAGAAGAGAAGGAGCGTGGTATCACTATCAATACTGCTCACGTTGAGTATGAGACTGCTAAGCGTCACTATGCTCACGTTGACTGTCCAGGACACGCCGACTATGTAAAGAACATGGTTACTGGTGCTGCTCAGATGGACGGTGCTATCATCGTAGTAGCTGCAACTGACGGTCCTATGCCTCAGACTCGTGAGCACATCCTGCTCGCTCGTCAGGTAAACGTTCCACGTCTTGTTGTATTCATGAACAAGTGTGATATGGTTGACGACCCAGAAATGCTTGACCTCGTTGAAATGGAAATGCGTGACCTCCTCGCTCAGTATGAGTTCGAAGACGATACTCCATTCATCCGCGGTTCTGCTCTTGGTGCACTCAACGGTGTTAAGGAGTGGGAAGACAAGGTAATGGAACTTATGGACGCTTGCGATACTTGGATTCAGGAACCAGTTCGTGCCGTTGATAAGCCATTCTTGATGCCAGTTGAAGACGTATTCTCTATCACAGGTCGTGGTACTGTTGCAACTGGTCGTATCGAAACTGGTGTTATTAAGGTTGGTGACGAAGTTCAGCTCCTCGGTCTCGGTGAAGACGCTAAGTCAGTTGTTACTGGTGTTGAAATGTTCCGTAAGATCCTTGATGAAGGTCAGGCTGGTGATAACGTAGGTCTGCTCCTCCGTGGTATCGATAAGAAGGATGTTAAGCGTGGTATGGTTATCACACACCCAGGAGTTATCACTCCACATAAGGGCTTCAAGGCTTCTATCTACGTACTGAAGAAGGAAGAAGGTGGTCGTCACACTCCATTCAAGAACCACTATCGTCCACAGTTCTACCTCCGTACAATGGACTGTACAGGTGAAATCTCTCTCCCAGACGGAGTAGAAATGGTTATGCCTGGTGATAACGTTGAGATCAAGGTTGAACTCATCTACCCAGTAGCTATCAACGTAGGTCTGCGCTTCGCTATCCGTGAAGGTGGTCGTACAGTAGGTTCTGGTCAGGTTACAGAAGTATTCGACTAATCAACGACTCTTGGTCAGACGTTGCTCTGACATCAAGATAAATAATGATAAGTTGAGGGCAAGGGTCCCGGACATAAGTTCAGACACTTAACCCTCAACTAATCTACGGGAATAGCTCAGTTGGCAGAGCACTGGTCTCCAAAACCAGGTGTCGGGAGTTCGAGCCTCTCTTCCCGTGCTAATAGTAAGAATATAGGTATGCTTAGAAAAGTTATCAATTATTGCAAAGAATCATACGATGAACTTGTTCATAAGTGTTCTTGGCCTTCATATAAGGAGTTGACTAACAGCGCAGTGATAGTTTTATCTGCTTCCATCATCATTGCTGTTGTTGTCTTTATCATGGACTCTTTCTTTGAAGAAGTTATGAAACTTGTCTATTCACTCTTTTAATTATTCGTCAGGAGGGTAAATATGGCTGAGATTGAGAAGAATTGGTATGTGCTGCGTACTATAAGTGGCAAAGAGTCTAATGTCAAGGAATATATTGAACTTGACATGAAGAATCATGGTTACGAACAGTATGTCACACAGGTACTCATTCCAACAGAGAATGTCATCAAGACTACTGCTACAAACAAACGTGTTGAACAGAAGAGAAATCTTCTGCCAGGTTACGTTTTGGTTGAGGCTGCTCTAGTTGGAGAAATTCCTCACATGCTCCGTAATACTCCAGGTGTTCTCGGATTTATTGGTGGTATGGATAAACCATCGCCAGTACGTCAATCAGAATTGAACCGTATGCTCGGTGTAGGTTCTGAAGAAGAGGCATCAACTATGAATGTTCAGACAGACTTTACTGTTGGTGAAACTGTAAAAGTTGCTGATGGTCCATTCAGTGGTTTTGACGGAACAATTGAAAGTGTAAATGCAGACAAGCAGAAACTCAAAGTGTCGGTTAAGATTTTCGGACGTGTAACTCCGCTCGAATTAAGCTTTGCACAAGTTTCAAAAGAAATGGCTTGATGTTACGCGAGCTAGTTCTTTATCGTTAATTAATTAATAAATCAAACAAAATGGCTAAAGAAGTTGCTGGATTAATCAAATTACAGATTAGGGGTGGCGCTGCAAATCCATCTCCACCAGTAGGACCTGCTCTTGGTTCTAAGGGTATCAACATAATGGATTTCTGTAAAGCATTCAACGCCAGAACTCAGGATAAGGCTGGTAAGGTACTTCCAGTCGTTATTACTTACTATGCAGACAAGTCTTATGATTTCGTGATTAAGACCCCTCCTGCAGCAGTACAGTTGATGGAAGCTGCAAAATTAAAGAAGGGTTCTGCTGAGCCAAACCGTAAAAAGGTGGCTACAGTAACATGGGATCAAGTACGTGCTATTGCAGAAGATAAGATGCCTGACCTGAACTGCTTTACAATTGAGTCAGCTATGGCTATGATTGCTGGTACAGCAAGAAGTATGGGTATTACTGTAAAGTAATGATGTCCCTGGTAACAATTTAAAAATTCAATCAAGATGAGTAAACTAACAAAAAATCAGAAGGCAGTTGCTGACAAGGTTGAAACAGGGAAAGCATATACTCTTGCAGAGGCATCACAGCTTGTGAAGGATATCACTTTCACTAAGTTTGACGCATCGCTCGACATCGACATCCGTCTTGGAGTTGACCCTCGTAAGGCAAACCAGATGGTACGTGGTGTTGTATCTCTCCCTAACGGAACCGGTAAGGAGGTTCGTGTGCTTGCACTCGTTACTTCTGATCAGGTTACTGCTGCTACAGAAGCTGGTGCCGACTATGTTGGTCTTGAAGAGTACATCGACAAGATCAAGGGTGGTTGGACTGACATCGATGTAATCATCACTATGCCATCATGCATGGGTAAGATTGGTGCTCTCGGTCGTGTCCTCGGTCCTCGTGGCCTTATGCCAAACCCAAAGAGTGGTACAGTTACAATGGACGTAGCAAAAGCTATTCGTGAAGTAAAGTCAGGTAAGATAGATTTCAAGGTTGATAAGTCTGGTATCGTTCATGCTTCTATCGGTAAGATTTCATTCTCTGCCGAGAAGATTGCACAGAACGCTCAGGAATTCATCAATACAATCATCAAACTGAAGCCTGCTACCGCTAAAGGTACTTACATCAAGAGTATTTTCCTATCAAGTACAATGAGTAAGGGTATTAAAATTGACCCAAAGTCTGTTGAATAATTAAAACGCAAGGAATCATGAAGAAAGAAGATAAAGCTTTACTTATTGATAGCCTCGTTGAGACGCTCAACAGCTATCCTCATTTTTACGTAGTTGATGTAACAGCTCTTGACTCTACTACAACAAGCGAACTTCGTCGCGAATGTTTCAAGAATGAAATCAAACTTCAGGTTGTAAAGAATACTCTTTTCATCAAAGCCCTCGAAAGAAAGGGTGGCGAGGAGTTTGATGCTCTGAAACCTATTCTTAAGAATACTACAGGTATCATGTTCTGCCAAACAGCGAACGTACCTGCTAAGATGATTAAGAGTTTCGCAAAGGATCATGGCGATATGCCTGCTCTTAAGGGCGCTTACGCAGAAGAAAGTTGCTATATCGGTGCAGATCAGCTCAGCACACTTGCTGCTATCAAGAGCAAGAATGAACTCATTGCAGACGTTATTGCTGCTCTCGAAGGTCCAACCAACAGTGTTCTTTCTGCACTCGATGCTGGAACTACAGTTCACGGATTGCTTGATGCAATCGAGAAAAAAGGCTAATTGCTAACAAGCAAAGCCAACCAAATTTTATTTAAAGTAAAAAATAGTACAAACAATAATTAAAAATTTTAAGACGATGGCAGATATTAAAGCTATTGCTGAAGAATTGGTAAATTTGACAGTAAAAGAAGTTACAGAACTTAAGGCTATCCTCAAGGATGAGTATGGAATTGAACCAGCTGCTGCAGCTGTTGCTGTTGCTGCAGGTCCAGCTGCAGGCGGCGAAGCTGCTGCTGAAGAGAAGACATCTTTCGATGTAGTTCTCAAGAGCGCAGGTGCTGCTAAGCTTGGTGTTGTAAAGGCAGCTAAGGAAGCTCTCGGTCTTGGCCTGAAAGAGGCTAAGGACCTTGTAGACGGTGCTCCTTGCAACGTTAAGGAAGGTGTAGACAAGGCTACAGCTGAGGCTGTTAAGGCTGCACTTGAAGCTGCAGGTGCTGAGGTAGAGATTAAGTAATTATACCTTAGATAACTCTATAGGTTAAGAATCCTCAGGTTGAGGGTTCTTAACCTTTTTGTGTCTTTTTACGACATAAGAAAAAAATAAGAGAATCGATATCTACTCTTGTTACAGTTTTAAATTAATAAAATCAGAAGATGTCTAAAATCATCAACAATCGAGTAAACTTTGCAACTGTAAAGAATCCGATGCCTTATCCAGACTTTCTGGATGTCCAGTTGAAGTCGTTTAAGGATTTCTTACAGCTTGACACTCCGCCAGAGAAGCGTAAGAATGATGGTCTTTACAAAGTTTTTGCAGAGAATTTCCCTATTCAAGACACTCGTAATAACTTCGTACTCGAGTTCTTGGATTATTATATTGATGCACCTCGCTACACTATTGAAGAGTGTTTGGAGCGTGGTCTGACTTATAGTGTGCCTTTGAAGGCAAAACTGAAACTTTACTGTTCAGACCCTGACCACGAGGATTTCGATACCGTTATTCAGGATGTATTCCTTGGTCCGATTCCTTATATGACCGAGAGTGGTACATTCGTTATCAATGGCGCTGAGCGTGTCGTTGTATCTCAGTTGCACCGTTCACCGGGTGTATTCTTCGGTTCGAGTGTTCATGCTAACGGTACACCACTGTTCTCTGCACGTATTATCCCATTCAAGGGTTCATGGATCGAGTTTGCAACAGACATCAATAATGTGATGTACGCATACATCGACCGTAAAAAGAAATTACCTGTAACAACTCTTCTCCGTGCTATCGGATTTGAATCAGATAAGGATATTCTGAGCATATTCGACTTGGCTGAGGAGGTTAAGGTTACAGCGACAAATCTTAAGAAGGTGAAGGGTCGCAAACTTGCTGCCCGTGTTCTTAAGTCATGGAACGAAGACTTTGTTGATGAAGATACAGGCGAAGTTGTATCTATTGAACGTAACGAGGTAATTATCGATCGTGAAACTGTTCTTGAACAGGAACAGATTGACATGATTCTTGACTCTGGTGTTGAAACTATATTGGTACATAATGAGAATGTCAACAGTTCCGACTTCTCTATCATTTTCAACACTCTCCAAAAAGACCCAAGTAACTCCGAGAAGGAAGCAGTGGTTTACATCTATCGTCAGCTCCGCAATGCTGACCCTGCAGATGATGCCAGTGCTCGTGAAGTAATCAATAACCTCTTCTTCTCAGAAAAACGTTACGATCTTGGCGAAGTAGGTCGTTACCGCATCAATAAGAAGTTGGGTCTTAACACAGATCCAGACATTCGTGTCCTTACAAAGGAAGACATTATCGAGATTATCAAGTACCTTGTTGAGTTGGCAAACTCAAAGGCTATAGTAGATGATATCGACCACTTGTCAAACCGTCGTGTACGTACTGTTGGTGAACAACTCGCTAATCAGTTCGCTATCGGTCTTGCACGTATGAGCCGTACTATTCGTGAGCGTATGAATGTGCGCGACAATGAAGTGTTCACTCCTACAGATTTGATTAATGCAAAGACTATTTCAAGTGTTATCAACTCGTTCTTTGGAACCAACCCATTGTCACAGTTCATGGACCAGACCAACCCACTTGCTGAGGTAACTCACAAGCGTCGTCTCAGTGCCCTTGGTCCTGGTGGTTTGTCTCGTGAACGTGCCGGATTCGAAGTTCGTGACGTACACTATACGCACTATGGTCGTCTGTGTCCAATCGAGAGTCCTGAAGGTCCAAACATCGGACTTATCTCTTCTCTCTGTGTTTATGCAAAAATTAATGATCTTGGATTTATCGAGACTCCTTACCGTCCAATCGTAGATGCTAAGGCCGATATAAACAACGATCACATCGTATATCTGTCTGCTGAGGAAGAAACCGGCAAGATTATCGGTCAGGGTAATGCTCCTCTTCGTGATGACGGTTCATTTATCCGTAAGGTGGTTAAGTGCCGTCAGGATGCTGACTATCCTGTTGTACCTCCAACAGAGGTTGACTATATGGACGTTGCTCCACAGCAGATTGCATCTATCGCTGCAGCCCTCATCCCATTCCTTGAGCACGACGATGCTCACCGTGCGTTGATGGGTTCTAACATGATGCGCCAGGCAGTTCCACTTATCCGTACTGAGGCTCCTATCGTCGGTACTGGTATTGAAAAGCAGGTATGTGAAGACTCACGTACTATGATTACTGCTGAGGGCGATGGTGTTGTAGAATATGTAGATGCAACAACAATCCGTATTCTTTACGACCGTACAGAGGATGAAGAATTCGTTAGCTTCGTTCCTGCTCTTAAAGAATACAAGATTCCTAAGTTCCGTCGTACCAACCAGAACATGACTATCGACCTCCGTCCAATCTGCGATGCTGGTCAGCGTGTAAAGAAAGGCGACATCCTTACTGAAGGATATGCTACAGAGGCAGGTGAACTTGCGCTTGGTCGCAATCTCCTCGTTGCATACATGCCTTGGAAGGGTTACAACTATGAGGACGCAATCGTGCTCAACGAGCGCCTCGTTCGTGAGGATATCCTCACTTCAGTTCACGTAGATGAATACTCACTTGAGGTACGTGAAACTAAGCGTGGTCTCGAGGAGTTGACTTCTGATATTCCAAACGTAAGTGAAGAGGCAACTAAAGACCTTGATGACAGCGGTATCGTACGTGTCGGTGCTCGCATCGAACCAGGCGACATTCTCATCGGTAAGATTACTCCTAAGGGCGAATCAGATCCTTCTCCTGAAGAGAAATTGCTTCGTGCAATCTTCGGTGACAAGGCTGGTGACGTTAAGGACGCATCACTCAAGGCTACACCATCACTCTCTGGTGTTGTAATCGACAAGAAACTCTTCTCTAAGGCTATCAAGACTCGTGCTTCGAAGGCTGAGGACAAGAAGATTCTTCCTAAGTACGATCAGGAATTCGAAGACAAGGTTAATGACTTGAAAGACATCCTTATCGATAAACTCCTCCAGCTTACTAAGGGTAAGACATCTCAGGGAGTTAAGGACTTCATGGGTGCCGACCTCATTCCTAAGGGAGCTAAGTTTATCGCAGGTGCTCTCAGTAACCTCGATTGGACTTCTGTTCAGCTTTCAGATTGGACTGATGACGAACATGCTAATCAGTTGATTCACGACCTCGTAATCAACTACCTCAAGCAATACAAACTCCTTGATGCTGAACTGAAGCGTAAGAAGTACGCACTCACAATTGGTGACGAACTGCCATCGGGCATCATTCAGATGGCAAAGGTATATATTGCTAAGAAACGTAAGATTGGTGTGGGTGATAAGATGGCCGGTCGTCACGGTAATAAGGGTATCGTTTCTAAGGTTGTACGTCAGGAGGATATGCCATTCCTCGAAGATGGAACTCCTGTAGATATCGTGCTCAACCCACTTGGTGTGCCTTCTCGTATGAACATCGGTCAGATATTTGAGACAGTTCTTGGTTACGCAGGTAAAAAGCTGGGTGTTAAGTTCTCTACTCCTATCTTCGACGGTGCTCGTCTTGAAGACCTCTGCGAATGGACTGACAAGGCAGGTCTGCCACGTTACAGCCGTACATATCTGTATAATGGTGAGACAGGTTTACGTTTCGACCAGCCAGCTACAGTAGGTGTTACATACATGCTCAAACTCGGTCACATGGTTGAGGACAAGATGCACGCACGTTCTATCGGTCCGTACTCACTCATCACTCAGCAGCCACTTGGTGGTAAGGCTCAGTTTGGTGGACAGCGTTTCGGAGAAATGGAAGTCTGGGCACTCGAAGCATTCGGTGCATCTCACGTTCTTCAGGAAATCCTTACCATCAAGTCCGATGACGTTACAGGTCGTAGCAAAGCATACGAAGCTATCGTCAAGGGCGAACCAATGCCTACTCCAGGTATTCCTGAGTCACTCAATGTGTTGCTCCACGAGCTTCGCGGACTCGGTCTAAGTATTACATTAGATTAATAATAAAGAAGATATACAAAGATGGCTTTTAAGAAAGAATCTAAATCAAAAACAAATTTCACGAAGATCACTATTGGTCTTGCTTCTCCAGAGGAAATTCTCGAAAACTCCTATGGTGAAGTGTTGAAGCCTGAGACTATCAATTATCGCACTTACAAGCCTGAGCGCGATGGTCTCTTCTGTGAGCGCATCTTCGGTCCGACAAAGGACTACGAGTGCCATTGTGGTAAGTACAAGCGCATTCGTTACAAAGGTATTGTCTGCGACCGTTGTGGTGTCGAGGTGACAGAGAAGAAAGTACGTCGTGAACGTGCCGGTCATATCGCTCTTGTTGTGCCAGTTGCTCACATTTGGTATTTCCGTTCATTGCCAAATAAGATTGGTTATCTTCTTGGAATACCTACAAAGAAACTCGATGCAATCATATACTACGAGCGTTATATAATCATTCAGGCTGGTGTTGCTGACAATGGTGATAACATCGTTGATGGCGAACTGCTTTCAGAGGAAGAATATTATGATATAATCGATAATCTTCCAGAGGGCAACCAGTATCTTCCAGACGACGATCCTAATAAGTTCATCGCCTTGATGGGTGCTGAAGCAATCGAATTCCTGCTTAAGCGTGTTGATCTCGATAAACTCTCTTACGAACTTCGTGACCGTGCTAGTCAGGATGGTAGTGCTCAGCGTCGTACTGAGTCTCTGAAGCGTCTGCAGGTTGTTGAATCATTCCGTGCAAGCAGCGGTCTCAACCGTCCTGAATGGATGATTATGCACAACATTCCAGTGACTCCTCCAGAGTTGCGTCCGTTGGTTCCACTTGATGGTGGTCGTTTCGCTACCAGCGACCTCAACGACCTCTATCGTCGTGTTATCATCCGTAACAACCGTCTGAAGCGTCTTATTGAAATTAAGGCACCCGATGTAATCCTCCGTAACGAAAAGCGTATGCTTCAGGAAGCAGTCGATTCTCTCTTCGACAACTCTCGTAAGGCAAGTGCTGTTAAGGGTGAGAGCAACCGTCCACTCAAGTCACTCTCTGACTCTCTTAAGGGTAAGCAGGGACGTTTCCGTCAGAACCTCCTCGGTAAACGTGTTGACTACTCAGCTCGTTCAGTTATCGTCGTAGGTCCTGAACTCAATATGGGTGAGTGCGGTCTTCCAAAACTCATGGCAGCAGAACTTTACAAACCATTCGTTATCCGTAAGCTCATCGAACGTGGTATCGTAAAGACTGTCAAGAGTGCGAAGAAGATTGTTGACCGTCGCGATCCAGTTATCTGGGACATCCTCGAGTATGTGATGAAGGGTCACCCAGTTCTTCTCAACCGTGCCCCAACACTTCACCGACTCGGTATTCAGGCATTCCAGCCTAAGATGATAGAAGGTAAAGCAATCCAGCTCCACCCACTTGCATGTACAGCGTTCAATGCTGACTTCGATGGTGACCAGATGGCAGTTCACCTTCCACTCTCTAATGAGGCAATTCTCGAAGCTCAACTTCTGATGCTTCAGAGCCACAATATCCTTTCCCCTGCCAGTGGTGATCCTATCACAGTTCCATCACAGGATATGGTGCTTGGACTCTACTATATTTCAAAGGTTCGTCCAGGAGCAAAGGGAGAAGGTCTCACATTCTACGGCACTGAAGAAGCAATCATCGCCTACAACGAAGGTCGTGTCGATGTTCATGCTCTTATCAAGTGTATCGTAAACGATGTCGACGAATCAGGAAATCCTATTCGTCCACTCGTAGAAACTACTGTTGGTCGTATCATCATCAACGAAGTAATTCCCGATGAAGTCGGTTTCGTTAATGAAGTTATCGGTAAGAAGGCCCTCAAGAAGGTCATCACTAAGGTAATCCGTGGTGTAGGTATGGCACGTGCTTGTCAGTTCCTCGATGGAATCAAGAACCTTGGTTACCGTAAGGCTTACGAGGGTGGTTTGTCGTTCGTACTTGACGATATCATCATTCCAGAAGAAAAGACAGCTATCGTACAGGAAGGTAACGACACTGTCGATCAGATTACAGCCAACTACTCATTCGGTCTTATCACTGACAAGGACCGTTACCAGCAGGTGGTTGAAACCTGGACAAAAGCAAACGAGAAACTGAAGAAGACACTTATGACACAGATGACAGAAGCCGATCAGGGTTTCAACGCTGTGTTCATGATGCTCGACTCAGGAGCCCGTGGTTCTGCCGACCAGATTTCTCAGCTCGCAGGTATGCGTGGACTTATGGCAAAGCCACAGAAGGCAGGTGCAAGCGATAACAACATCATCGAAAATCCTATCATATCTAACTTTAAGGAGGGTATGTCAGTACTTGAGTACTTCATCTCTACTCACGGTGCTCGTAAGGGTCTTGCCGATACAGCCCTCAAGACAGCCGATGCAGGTTATCTGACTCGTCGTCTTGTCGATGTAAGCCACGACGTGATTATCACGGAAGAAGACTGTGGTACTCTTCGTGGTCTTATCTGCACAGCTCTCAAGGATGGTGACCGTGTTGTTGCCAGTCTTGAAGATCGTATCCGTGGACGCGTATCTGTTCACGATATCGTTAATCCTTCTAATAACGAACTGCTCGTTGCCAGTGGAGAGGAAATCTCTGACCGCATCGCACACGAGATTGAAGAAGCAGGTATCGAAAGCGTAGAAATCCGTTCAGTACTCACTTGTGAAAGCAAGAAGGGTGTCTGCATGAAGTGTTACGGACGTAACCTCGCTACTCAGCGTATGGTACAGAAGGGTGAAGCAGTTGGTGTCATCGCAGCACAGGCAATCGGTGAACCAGGTACACAGCTGACTCTTCGTACATTCCACGCCGGTGGTGTCGCAGGTAACGCTGCTGCAAACGCACAAATCAAAGCAAAGAACCGTTCTCGTCTGGAATTTGAAGAACTCCGTACTATCGACCGTCCTACAGCAGAACACCCAGAGGGTCAGATTGTAGTAGGTCGTCTTGCAGAACTCCGATTCCTCGACGTCAACACAGGTATAGCACTCTCTACCGTTTCTGTTCCTTATGGTGCAAACCTCTATGCAAAGGATGGCGATGTAGTTGAAGCAGGTACAGTCATTGCTGACTGGGATCCATTCAACTCTGTTATCGTTACAGAATTTGCTGGTAAGGTACAGTTCGAAGGAGTCAAGGAAGGTGTTACTTACCGCGTAGAAACTGACGAAACAACAGGTCTTCGCGACCTCATCGTCATCGAATCACGTGATAACAAGGGTATCGTTCCAATGGCTCATATCCTCGATGAAAACGGAGAATTGCTGCGTACATACAACTTCCCAATCAATGGTCACATCTCTATTGAAGACGGACAGGAACTCACAGCCGGTGACGTACTCGTTAAGATACCTCGTTCTGTTGCAAAGGCAGGCGATATCACCGGTGGTCTTCCACGTGTTACAGAGCTCTTCGAGGCTCGTAACCCATCTAACCCAGCTATCGTTGCAGAAATCGATGGTGAAGTAACAATGGGTAAGGTTAAGCGTGGAAACCGCGAAATCATCCTTACTTCTAAGGTTGGTGATGTACGCAAGTATCTCGTACCACTGTCAAAGCAAATCCTCGTACAGGAGAACGACTACGTGCGTGCCGGAACACCACTTTCCGATGGCGCTATCACTCCAGCCGACATCCTTGCCATCAAGGGTCCTACAGCTGTTCAGGAGTACATCGTAAACCAGGTTCAGGACGTTTACCGTATGCAGGGTGTGTCTATCAACGACAAGCACTTCGAAATCATCGTGCGTCAGATGATGCGTAAGGTACAGATTAACGATGCTGGCGATACTCGTTTCCTCGAGGATGGAATCGTTGATAAGATTGATTTCATCGAAGAGAACGACCGTATCTGGGGCAAGAAAGTCGTTACCGATGCAGGCGACTCAGAGACAATGGTACCTGGTATGATTGTCACAGCTCGCAAACTTCGTGACGAGAATTCAATGCTGAAGCGTCGTGACCTTAAGATTGTTCAGACACGCGATGCAGTTCCTGCTACATCTACTCAGATTCTTCAGGGTATCACTCGTGCAGCCCTCGGTGCTAAGAGCTTCGTCAGTGCTGCTTCCTTCCAGGAGACAACCAAAGTACTCAACGAGGCTGCTATCTCAGGTAAGAGTGATACACTCGATGGAATGAAGGAAAATGTAATCTGCGGACACCTCATCCCAGCAGGTACTGGTCTGCGCGACTTTGACCACATCGTTGTTGGTGATAAAGAAGAATACAACGAACTTCATCACTCACAATTCAATCCAGATCTTGCATTCTCTTCTTTCGGAGAATAATCCGATAGTTGAGTAATTATAAAACGAAACTCGGAGCATCCCAATGGGTGCTCCGAGTTTCGTTTGTTATATAATAGGCTGTTAACCCATTACTACGTCAAGGGTCATCATCAATACAAAACCTATTGCAAAACCTATTGTGCTGAGGTTGCTATGAGTGCCAGAAGAAGCTTCAGGTATGAGTTCTTCTATTACAACATAAAACATCGCCCCTGCTGCAAATGCTAACATATAAGGTAGGATAGGGGTTAGCAACGAAGCGAGCAGTATTACCGCCAATCCTCCAAGAGGCTCTACAGCTCCGCTGAGACTGCCAATCAAAAATGACCGCCACTTCGAATTCCCTTCTGCTCGCATGGGCATTGAAATGATGGCTCCTTCTGGCATATTTTGAATGGCAATACCTATTGAAACTGCAAGAGCACTTGCCAACGACAGATTTCCTGCACCTTCTGCAGCTCCTGCAAAGACAACTCCTACAGCCATACCTTCTGGCAGATTGTGGATAGTAACGGCAAGTGCAAGCATCATAGTGCGTGAAAGGTGAGAACGTGGTCCTTCAGGTTTGTCGTCTCCTAAGTGTAGGTGTGGAGTCATGTCATCGAGCAGCAATAGAAATCCGATTCCAAGTAGAAATCCTATTGCAGCAGGAAAAACAGACCACGCACCCTTATGGGCTTCCATATCCATTGCCGGTATCAGAAGCGACCACACAGAAGCTGCTACCATCACTCCCGAAGCAAAACCCAATAATGTCTTTTGCAGTCGGGGTGACATTTCGTCCTTCATGAAAAAGACGAATGCAGCCCCTAGTATAGTTCCTATAAAAGGAATGAATAGACCGATTATCACAGTTATTGTGCTGATATCCATTTGCAGCGAATAGGTGTTGTGGTTATTTTTATAGAGTCTGTTTACGATATTCTCTTGGTGAGACGCCGTACATATTACGGAAACTTCGACTGAAATGACTGACAGAAGAGAAACCTGTTGCATCACTGATTTCAGAGATAGTCATTTCATCTTTGAGTAACATTCTGGCAGCATGGCTTAGTCTGATTGTTCTAATGAAATCGGTGGGTTTCTGTCCTGTAGCTCCTTGAATTTTTCTGTATAGAGTCATTCTACTCATACATAAGTCATAGCTTAGTTGTTCTACGCTGTAGCTCTCCTCTCCCAAATGCTTTTCTACACATCCAATAGCTTTGTTTAACCATTTCCCTTTTTCATTGTTTTCTTCTTGAGTAATTTCCGTATGTTCCTGTATTTGCTTTTTCTCTGCCTCTTTTAGGTTTTGCAGGAATATATTGCGTTGTCTGTGCAGGTAATAGTATTGTATTATGAAAAGAATGAGGGAAATCGATAATAGAATGTAAATGCAAATCATCCACCATGATGTCATCCATCTTGGCAGTTGTTCTATTACAATCCCACTGTTTGGCCGGTTCCATCGTTCTCCTGATTTCGTTTCCAATAGTTCTATAGAGTATGTGCCATTATCTTCTATACTTTGTTGACGGAGGGTTTTTCTTTTGGTGTTGTAAATGCGTTCGTAGCGGTTGTGTACAAGTAGAAGATTGTCATCGTCAAATTTTAGTAATTGTACGATTCCATCGCCATTTTCATTACTTCCATAGTCATCTTTCTGCAGTTTTCCGTCACGGTAGCAATATAATGCACCATATATGGACGCAAGCCACAGGGTTTTGTTTGGCATAATAGCCAATGCCGATATGTCAGCTATATCTAAGACAGCGGTTTCTTTGTGCGTTTTTAGTGACATGCAGCGCACATCTCTTCCTGTGCTGAACCAGACATTGTCCTTGCCGTCATAGCTGATAGCTTCTGCATGTGTTGTAGTTCGTATGTTTCGTGCAATGCTATCAGTTATTGCAGCTAAGGTGGAATCTTGATTACCCAAGGCTATGTCACTCCATTTTCTTTGAGCTTCTTCTGCAATCGCAAAAGAATGTTGCTGGTCACAAGCTGCCAGTATCCTGCCTTGATTGTCTGTCGCCAATCGGTTTAATTGCAAAGAATCGTTATTCAGAAACTTATTTGGCAAATCAACTTTCGTCAGACTAATTTTGTTTTCGAACAGTTGGATGTCGTTCATAGTTATCATCCACAGTTTCTGTTTGTCTTTCGATAACTTCAGGTCTATGCAAATAGTATTACCTGTTTCTGGCTGTAGCGTTATATTTCCGTTGTCAATCTGGTAGAGAACTATTCCCTGTCCTATGGTTCCAATCCACAACTTTCCTTCTTGTCCTGTTTCTGCAATGTTAGTTGGCTGTACGTTTATTTCCCACGGCATTTCTACAAACTGTTTGCCGTCAAACCAGACCAATCCTCCGTTCCATTGTGTGGCAATAATGATATTGTTTTCTGTTTCGAACAGTCTGGCTATATACACATCCCGCCCGTGCCATTTGGAAGGGCAACTGAACTTAAACTTCAGTTTTTTGTCGAAAACGAATATCTTTTTGTTTGCGGTTATAAATATATCTCCTTTGCGGCTAACAAGTATATCATCTACTCGGTTATCATCCACTTCAGTTATGCAGCTGATGCTAAAGTCTTGCTTATGGAGTGCATAAGCCCCGTGATATGTACCGATAATGATGTTTTTTTCTGTTTCTGCCAGACTTGCTATATTGTTGCTTCCGATGAGCGATGGATTCTGTGCATCGTTTCTGAACACATTAATGTGTCTTCCGTCGTCTCTATATACTCCATCTCCCTCCGTGCCGTACCATATACATCCTTCGCTATCCTGAATTATACACAAAATATTTTCAGTCTGCAACTGATCGCGATTAGGCATATCTAAGCGTATGTAGTCAGCTGATGCTGTACATATTATTATAAACAGACAGACAAATAGTGAAGAAAGTGTTCGAACCATTATTTTTTATGATATGCAGCACAAAGTTACAAAAAAACAACTATAAGTTACATTTTTGAAATAAAAAAATCATTATAATCCATAATTTTGCACCGATGAAATCGTGAAAAATACAACTGATGAAATATAATTTAAAAAGCGAAATAGTTATGAAAAGATTCTTTTTATTATCGACCATGATGGTATTCGGCCTGATGTCGGTAGCCGAAACTACTCCTCTCCAGATTGACCTAGGCAAAAGGGGAACAGTAGTCTCACCTAATCTCTATGGTATTTTCTTTGAGGAAATCAGTCATGCAGGTGACGGTGGTCTTTATGCAGAATTGGTTCAGAATCGTGGTTTCGAAGAACACGTTTTGCCTTCTGGCATGACTTATAAAGACGGTAAGGCTTATGCTCCTGATGCTATGAACTACGAGCATCGTAACAATCGCAACTGGAACATCCCATGGAATCTGGAAGAAAAGAAAATGACCGCCTGGAAGGTACAGAATGAAAAGAGTGTGGTTATGTACGATGTAGTAGAAGCTCCTGTACCCTTACATAAGAATACCCCTCATGCCATGAAGTTAGATATCAAGAAAATACAGCGTGGAGGAAAGGTTACATTGACCAATACCGGTTATTGGGGCATGGGTTTTAAAGCTGGTGAAAAATACGACTTGCGATTCTACGTGAAGAGCAGCAATTACAAAGGAAATATAAAAGTATCCTTGCAGAACGGCGATAATGGCGGCATAATGGCGTCAGCCGACCTTCTCAGCCGTAATTATAAGGATTGGACAGAACTCACGGCTACTCTTACCTCTAATGGCTCTACCGGAAACGGTTCACTGGTGTTGGAATTCGACCAGAAGGGACTCTTATATATAGATTATGTGTCGCTGTTTCCACAGAATACCTTCAAGGGACGTAAAAACGGTCAGCGTGCCGATGTAGCACAGATGCTGGTCGATTTGCATCCTAAATTCATGCGCTGGCCTGGTGGTTGCATCGTAGAGGGTGCCACATACGAGAATCGTGTGAAATGGAAAGAAACACTTGGCGACCCTATGACTCGCCGTGGTGAATGGGACTTATGGGGTTATCGTGCCACATGGGGTATGGGCTATCATGAATTCCTTCAGTTCTGTGAAGACCTTGGCATGGACGGAATGTTTGTCGATAATGCAGGCATGTCGTGTTCAGTTCGCAATGGCGACTTCGTAAGCAGCGATGCAGATATGGAGAGTGTCATTCAGGACTTCCGCGATGCCATAGACTATGCACTTGCCGATCCGGCTAAGAACAAATGGGCAAAGATGCGTGCAGAAGCAGGTCATCCTACTCCGTTCCCCCTTAAATATGTTGAGATAGGTAATGAGAATGTAGGTCCTGAATACGTAAAACACTTCAATTACATATTTAAAAAGCTCAAAGCTGAATATCCTCAGATTATATTCATTAATACCTTGGGACACACAGATGCGCTGCTTGACCAGATTCCAGGCGACTACATGGTCGATCCGCATTGGTATCGCAATCCTGATTTCTTCTTCAACAACAACCACCTCTTCGACGATGCTCCACGCACACACGATATATATGTAGGTGAATATGCCTGCAATGGCGGAGTAGGGGCAGGCAACCTGCTCGCAGCCTTGAGCGAGGCAGCTTTCATCATGGGTATGGAACGTAATAGCGACGTGGTTAAGATGTCGAGCTATGCTCCTTTGTTCGAAAATGAAAACCGTCGTGACTGGCCTTGCAATCTGATACATATTAACAGCAGCAAGGTCTATGGACGAGCTTCATATTATGTGCAGCAGATGGCAGCGGAGAACCGTCCTACATACAACGTGTTTGTAAGCGAGACGACCACCTCAGGTGTGGCACTTCCGTTCCGTGCCGGTGGCATCGGAGTGGGCAGTTATGCAACTCAATGTGAATATAAAGACATAAAGATTACTACAGCCGACGGCAATACTCGACAAGTAGCAGTTGACCAATTGAAGACGAAAAAGGGAAAATGGACTGTTGACAGTCAGGTAATTCGACAGACTTCTGACGAACAGTTAGCAATGGCGCAATTGCCGAACTTTCAGAGTGACAACTACACTCTTGAATTGAAAGCCCGCAAACTGTCGGGTGCCGAAGGCTTTTTTATATACTATGGACTCGATGCAGACGGACGTAATGGTTTTGCTGCCAATGTAGGCGGTTGGAACAACCGAACTACAGCCATCCAGCCACTCACACGCGGCAGGGTAGTCGATGTGATAGGTCGTCGTCATCGTCAGTCTGTAGATGAAAATAAATGGTACGATATCCGAATCGTCGTTACTCCTATGGCTGTAACGCTGTTTGTTGATGGCGAGGAAATGACTGTTGCAAAACCGACTGTTCCTACTCGTCTCTTCTGTCAGACTGGTTACGACGAAAAGTCCGCCGAACTCATCATCAAGGTAGTCAACGGAACCGACAAACCCTACCAGCGTAGTTTTGATATTGCAGGTGCCAAGAACATTATGCCTACTGGTAAGGTAATCACACTCTCTGGTGATGCTAATGATGAAAACACCTTTGATAATCCTACGAAACTGTCTCCAGTAACCACCTTCTTCGGAAAGTTCGGAAAACAGTTCGATTATGAATTTCCTCCAATGTCATTTACTATCATGCGAATAAAAACCATGTTATAATCTGTATCATGAAAACACACATCTGTCTATTTTTGCTTTATTCAGCAAGCATCAGCTGTAGTTCCGTATTCGGAGCTACAGCCTTTGATGCGAATTCGGAAAACAGTAAAACTGAGTCCATGTCACAACTGGTGGATCGCGGATTGAAGCGTGCCACAAGCCAGACCCTTATTCTTGCGGATGCACTGAAGGACAAAAAGGATGCCCTGCCTCGTACATACGAAAAAGGTAAACTGCAAACGGTGCGCTACGACCATTGGGTTTCAGGCTTTTTCCCCGGTGTGCTTTGGATGCTATATGAGAACAGTAATGATGCACGACTGCGCCAGTATGCCGAGTTATATACCGATCGTGTAGAACCGGCTAAGCGTGTGACTAACACTCATGACTTGGGGTTCATGCTCTATTGTAGTTTTGGTCAAGGTTATCGTTTGACAGGCAACAAACGCTATTTTGACATAATAGAAGAAGGAACGAAGAGTTTGCTGCCACGTTGGAATGAAAAATTAGGAGTCATAAAATCATGGGAATCTGGTCCCCGATGGCAATATCCGGTTATCATCGATAATATGATGAATCTTGAGATGCTCTGTTTCATGACTCGTGAAACGGGTAATTTACGATATGAACGTATAGCAGAACGACATGCAAATACTACCATTAAAAATCATTTTCGTGACGACTTCTCTTCTTTTCATGTAGTCAGCTACGACACTATTTCCGGTCAGCCTCATGCAAAGAATACCGCCCAGGGATATGCTGATGGCAGTTCATGGTCTCGTGGTCAGGCTTGGGGACTTTACGGTTATACTATGATGTACCGTGAAACTCTCAATCCAATATATCTGAAGCAGGCACAACAGATTGGTAAGTATCTGATGAACCATCCCCGACTGCCGGAGGATAAAGTGCCATATTGGGATTATGATGCTCCTGGAATCGTTAAAGGGAAGTTGTCAGACAGTAAATGCAAACGAGATGCCTCGGCTGCAGCCGTTATGGCTTCGGCATTCATCGAACTGAGTCAGCTCGACCCCTCTGATATGGCTCCTCAGTGGCTGGCTCTTGCCGAAAAACAACTGCGCACCCTCTCTTCGCCTGAATACCTTGCCAAGGAAGGTGAACAGGGTGGCTTTATCATAAAGCATGGAGTAGGGCATCATCAGGCTGGAGCAGAGGTAGATGTTCCTCTTACCTATGGGGACTATTATTATGTAGAGGCGCTCATGCGCATGAAAAAATTATTGGAAAAACCTACAGGACTGGATGACCGTCGCATGTGGGTAGAGACACTTGTCCGGATTTCTACTCCCGTTTTGGAGAATCTGGCTTCAGGTACACTTAAGCGTAATATGCCTTTTGAGTCTCTTTCGCGCGAACCCTTACGTAAGGAAGTGTCATACCTTGAGGCTGTAGGTCGTACCATCTGCGGAATAGCCCCCTGGCTCGAACTGGGTCCTGATGAAACAGAAGAAGGAAAACTGCGTGCCAAGTATATCGACCTTGTAGTTCGTGGTTTGAAAAATGGTGTCAATCCTCAGTCGCCAGACCATCTCATGTTCGACCGGCGCCATTCACAGCCTTTGGTCGATGCAGCTTTCCTTGCAGAAGGCATCCTGCGCGCTCCGAAACAGATATGGGGCAGACTTGATCAGCAAACAAAGGATTGGCTTGTCAACGAATGGAAGACTTCGCGTGGCATTAAGCCGTATGAGTGCAATTGGCTGCTCTTTGCATCAATTGTCGAGTGTGCTCTGCTGGAGTTCACGGGCGAGTGTGATATGGAACGCCTTATGTATGGTGTCAATCGTTTCCGTAATGAATGGTATAAGGGTGATGGTTGGTATGGCGATGGTCCCGATTTTCATCTCGACTACTACAACAGCCTTGTCATTCATCCTATGTTTACAGAGACATTGCAGGTGCTGAAAAAACATAACCTCGACGGAGCCGATTTTCTTCCTGTTCAAACCCAACGCCATGCACGTCTTGCAGCTCAGCTGGAACGTATGATTTCACCTGAAGGCAGTTATCCTGTCACAGGCCGTTCTATCGTCTATCGCTTCGGTTCGTTCCACGCCCTTGCCGATGCAGCATTCTTGCATATTCTTCCTGCAAATGTCAGTCCTGCTCAGGTGCGTTGTGCCCTGACTGCGGTTATACGTCGTCAGTTGGCTCAGCCTCATACCTTTGATAAGAACGGTTGGCTTCGTATAGGCTACACAGGCAGTCAGATACGTATGTCAGAAGACTACATCAACACAGGTAGCCTCTACCTTTGCACTGCTGCATTTCTTCCCCTCGGATTGCCCTCCACCGATTCTTTCTGGTCTGCCCCTCCTCGCGACTGGACAGCAAAGAAGGCTTGGAATGGAATAGATGTAGGTGCCGACCATGCAATACGATAGTGTTCTGACTCCTTTAGTTTTGCCTGTACATCATTGTTATAAATCAAAAATTTAAAATTATGATGAAAAGAATATTTCTTCTGCTGACGTTGATGTCGGTATTAATGAGTAGCTTCGCATATACCGTTACTGATTCAGTCTTCAATCGTTACGAACATGATGATTTTGCATTCGGTGCCGATGTGAGTTTTGTGCCGCAGATGGAGAGTTGGGGTACAAAATGGCTTGATAAGAACGGTAAGCAGAAGGACATTCTGCAGATACTGAAAGAGCAGGGTATAAATAACATCCGTCTTCGTGTGTGGACAGTAGCTTCCGGAGCAAGTAGTAAGCAGGAAGTAGTCTCCATGTGTAAGCGTGCCAAGGCCAAGGGTATGGGCGTTATGATTGACTTTCACTATAGCGATACATGGGCCGATCCGGGCAGCCAGACCATTCCTGCTGCATGGACAGACCATAGCGTGGATGCCTTGGCTAAGAATGTCTATGACCACACCTACGATGTGCTCTCTGCCATCAAGGAAGCAGGCATCATACCCAAGTGGGTTCAGGTTGGTAATGAAACAAAGCGTGGCATGCTCTATCCTGTAGGTCAGACCAACCAGGGAGGCTCGGTAGCTTTTGCCAAATTCGTACTCAGCGGTTATGACGCAGTCAAAGCTGTTGACCCCTCAATACAGGTAATCGTACATCTGCCTGACGGACACGACAATTCCCTTTACCGCAGCATTTTCGACGGACTGAAGAAAAATGGTGCCAAATGGGACATTATAGGTCTTTCCGCCTATCCTCGTTGGTCACATCTCGACGGACCTACAATGATAACTAAGGTGATGGCAAATATAAACGACTTGAAACAGCGTTACGGCACACCTTGTATGATAGTGGAAACAGGGCATTATCCTCGCGAGGCCGTTATAGGCAATCAGTATATGGTTGGTGTCATGGACCGCATGATAAAAAATGGCGACCTGGGGTGCTTCTACTGGGAACCCGAATCTATGGGCGGTTACGATATGGGTGCCTGGGATGAGGCTACCAGAAAACCTACCGTTATGATGGATGCCTTTCTCGGAGTGAAACACACAGAGGTAGCATGGGTTATGAAGACAAATATGCAATTTCCTGCTGATGGTCAGACAGTCGAGACGGGCGATATAGAATTGCAAACCCGCATTCTGCATAAACGTAAGGGACGTATTCAGTCCGTGCAGTTCTATCTCGACAATAAATCTGCAGGTGTGTATCGGGTTCCTAATCCTGCCGAAACAGGTACAACCGTTACTATCCCGTTCGCTATATCCAATGCTTCCGTAGGAGTACATACCGCTTGGTCTAAGACTACCGATACATCGAAAAACATACAGACTTCCGATACAGCTACTTTCTTCGTGGGTGAATCCGGACTGTTCGAAGATCCGATTATAGCAGATACAGATAAGAAAGAAGGAACAGCCACTTGGGGCGTATTCTTTTCCTCAGCAGGCAAATACCGACTGGCACTCAAGTACAGTTCTCCTTCTTTCCGTAGCATGAAAATACTGCTCGATGGCGACAGCATCGGAAGGAATTTCCTTTTGGCTAAAACTGATGCTTATCAGACAATCGACGTAGAGGTTCCGCAGACAGGGGAACACATCCTGCAAATCGTATCTTCCACACGTTCCGGTTTTCCAGAATTAGCAGCAAAACGCGAATTCCCTCA
>JAEEGK010002924.1_pt1 | contig 42799 bp, 40 predicted proteins | sample 8958771 | NCBI WGS metagenome assembly JAEEGK01 (sample SAMN16246547, study PRJNA631951) | gut metagenome | biome: gut microbiome; feature: rumen; material: SC-attached | host: Bos | place: Iran: Karaj | collected 2018-10
CATGGAAACAATAGGGGAAGATCCTTATGACGGTAAAAGTATTTTTGAATTCCAATTTGATGAGCATGCATTTAAACTTCTGTCCAAAGAATACGATGTTTCCCCGAAACTTATCAGCGAAGCCGTAAGGGATACGGTAATATACACCCACGGCCTGGCACTTATGATGATGACGGATAATTACAAATTATCCAAAGATAAAGCGTACAAGATGATGTACAACATGGGTGAGATGCTGCTTAGTAAAATAGGCATAGATACATCTCGATGACAATTGGGACGGTTCTCTTTTGGTGAAACAGGGGGACGGTTCTGTCGTTCCGCAGAATTTATGCGGAACGACAGAACCGTCCCCCTGTTTCACCCACTTATAAATGTTTTCACAATAAACAGCATATAACAGTTGACAACAGTTATAAACTGTTATATGCTGTTTATTGTGAAGGAGATAAATAATGAAGATCATCATTAACAACACTTCAATGATCCCTGTTTACGAGCAGCTCATGGATCAGATCAAGCAGGAGATCATAGACGGCACTCTTAAAGAGGGGGAAGCGCTCCCCTCGGTAAGAAATCTCGCCGGAGAATTAAAGATCAGTGCTCTTACCGTCAAGAAGGCATATGACAAACTTGAGGAGGAAGGGTTCACTGTAACGGTTCACGGGAAAGGAAGTTATGTAGCGGAAACGGACAGACAGCTTGCTATCGAGGCCAGAAAGAAAGCTGTTGAGGACGATTTTGCATCTTCCGTAAGTAAAGCAAGATCCGTAGGTCTTACCGATGATGAGATCAGGGAGATGCTGGAGATCATACTTGAAGATCCGCAGTAACCGTATTTTTGCTAATTCAACATTGCAGAAAGGTGATCATAATGATCAGTTTAAAGAATCTTCAAAAAGATTATAAGGATTTTAAATTGGATGTTTCGATGGAAGTACCTGATGGGAGAGTTACCGGTATCATCGGTAAGAACGGTGCCGGTAAGACTACTACATTAAAAGCCATCCTCGGTCTTATAAGAGTCGATGGAGGCGAGATAGAAGTAATGGGAAAAAATCCCAAGGATTTTACCGTCGAAGATAAGAAGAATATCGGAGTTGCACTTTCGGAAGCAGTTTTTTCCATGGTGCTTACCCTTACAGATGTCATCCACATTCTCAAAGGTTTTTACGAGGATTTTGATGAGAGCGATTTCAGAAAAAAGTGTAAAGCCCAGAGTCTTCCTCTCGATAAGCAGATCAAGGATTTTTCAAGCGGTATGAAAGCAAAACTGAGAGTACTTACCGCGATGAGTCACAAGGCATCGCTTCTGATCCTTGATGAGCCTACCGCAGGACTTGATGTTATCGCCAGAAACGATGTTCTTCAGATGATCAGGGATTATCTCGGAGAAGATTCAGAGCGAAGCGTTATCATCAGCTCCCATATCTCTTCGGACCTTGAAGGGCTTTGCGATGACATTTACATGATCGATAACGGAAAAGTGATCCTCCATGAAGATACGGATGTTCTCCTGGGAAAATACGGTCTGGTAAAAGTAGGCGAGGAAGATTACCTGAATCTCGACAAAAAAAATATTCTTGCTTCACAGAAAGAGAGTTACAGCTATACCTGCCTTACCTCCGAGAAACAATTCTATGCGGAAAATTATCCTAAGGCAGTGGTGGAAAATGCACATATTGACGATATTATCGTCCTGATGGTGGGAGGTAATAATTGATGAAAGGTTTATTGATAAAAGACAGCAGGATCATACTGGGACAAAAAAAGCTCTTGATTCTATACTTTTTTGTATCGATCATGCTCGGTTTTACAATGAGTTCAAGTTTTATAGTGTCATATTTTCCGATGATCGGAATGATGCTGGTCATTTCAACAATCTCATATGACAATCATGAAAACGGAATGGGATTCCTTATGACTATGCCTGTGCGTCCCGGTGATTATGCGGTAGCCAAGTATATCTTTGCGGTTGTAGGACTTTTCTTAACCTGGGCAGTCGCGATACTGATGCAGTTTATAACACTTTTCGTTCAGAAAACACCTTTTGATGTATCGGAACTGATAGTTGAAGATTTCATGATTCTTCCCGTGTTTTTCATTATCACTTCGATCATGATCCCCGTTGAATTTAAATTCTCTTCCGAGAAAAGTAAGATCGTTCTTTTCGTATTGTGCGGTATCATCGTTTTGATCATGATCGCAGGAAAAGGAGTACTGGAGTTTATACACAGTAATTTCGGGGTGGATTTCGAGGCTATGGCCGCAAAGGCCGATACTTTATCGCCCGTTACGGTTGTAGCAGCGCTGTATGCGGTGTGCGTTGTGATAATATCGATCTCGATGATGATCAGCATAAGGATCATGCAGAAAAAAGAGTTTTAAAGTGTTCCGTCGGGGATGCGGTGCCGGTGGGGACGGTTATCTTCGGGCAGTGAAAGCATTGCCCAAAGATAACCGTCCCCACCTTCGTTTTTGAAATTTTGAACAATTTATAAATTTATAGTAAAATACTTTCATTAATATTTTTTCTGAAGGGGAATTGAAAATGTCTTACGATACAAATCAGTCAAAGGTGTCCCAGGAAGAGTTTGAGTACAGCCGTGAGATGATCGGTAAATTATCCGCTTATTTCGAGAGCGTGGTTGTAGGACAGAAGACTCTGGAGGCATCGCTTCTTACGGCCATCCTCGCAGACGGCCATGTTCTTATCGAGTCGGTTCCCGGTCTGGCTAAGACAACGGCTGCTAAAGCCATCGCAGAGGCTGTAGACGGTCAGTTCTCGAGAATCCAGTGTACCCCGGATCTTCTTCCCAGTGATATTATCGGAACACAGATCTATAACAGACAGACATCCAAGTTTGATACTGTCTTTGGTCCCGTATTTGCCAATTTCGTACTATTGGATGAGGTTAACAGATCCTCTGCCAAGACACAGTCGGCAATGCTGGAAGCCATGCAGGAGCATCAGGTTACCATCGGTACCGAATCCTACAACATGCCTGAGGATGTCTTCATCGTAATAGCTACCCAGAACCCTATCGAGCAGGAAGGAACTTATCCTCTTTCCGAGGCTCAGACCGACAGATTCATGATCAAGGAAGTTATTTCTTATCCCATTGCGGCTGAGGAGGTTGAGGTCCTTAACAGGATCGAGAATCATGCTTTTGAGAAGAAGCCTCCAGTAATGACCATCAAGGATATCGATAAGCTTCAGGAGATTACCGAGAAGGTCTATGTTGATGAGAGCATCAAGTGGTATATCTCGGCAATAGTAACCGCTACCAGAACTCCCGAGAGACTCCTCGGACCTCAGATGGCGGGATACATCAAGATGGGAGCCAGCCCCAGAGCATCCATCGCATTCATGCGTACCGCTAAGGCTACCGCTCTTCTTAATGGCAGAACCTACGTTGTACCCGATGATGTCAAGCAGATGGCTCATCTTGTGCTCCGTCATCGTATTGCACTTAACTATTCTGCTATAGCCGATAAGGTTAGCGTGGAAATGATCATTGATGCGATCACTCAGAAATTAAAGACACCCTGATATGGAAATAGATTACGAATATCTGGCCAGGATAAGTAAAGACGCAGTGCTTTATACCTCCCGTAAGACGACCAATATCCTTGACGGGGGGTATAATTCGGTTTACCTCGGGAAAAGCCACGAATTCCAGGATCTTAAGGAATACTCCCAGGGTGACGATATCACGTCAATAGACTGGAAGGCATCTTCCAGAACAGACAGATTGCTGGTCAGAAGATACATAGCGGAAAAAAAGCATAGCGTGCTCATTATAGGAGACACAGGCCCCAAGATGGACGCCGATACTCCGCTCGGTGAATCTAAGGCAAATATCGCTTTGATGTCACTTGGAGTTATCGGATATCTTCTCGGCAGACAGGGGTCCGATGTCGGATTTGCCTGCTCCGGAAGCGGCGGTATCGTAAATACTCCCTTCAGATCCGGAGGAATATGTGTCGAGGAACTCCTTCGCACATACGGGGCTTCTATTTTTGACAACCCTGCAGCGGATATGGACGGCCTTATCATGAACATGCTGAGATCATTCCCAACAAGGCGACTGCTGGTGTTTGTTATTACGGATCTTGCAGGACTTAAATCCGTAAAGAATTCCACTCTCAGCAGACTTACGGAGAAAAACGACGCATATTTCATCTGCGTTGATGATGCATCTCTTACGGGTGGAAGAGTATATGACAGAGTCGGTGAGGAATACGTAGACAGATTCCTTGCGGGAAGCAGATCTCTGAGAAAAGCCGAAGAGGCTGAAAGAAACAATATTTTGAAGAATTTTAAGAATGATGCACTGAGAAACCGCGTGGTGTTTGACAGAGTTGCGTCAGAGGCAAACGTGGTTGATACGGTACTCAATCTTTTTGAGAGGGGACGCAGTGGAATTTTCGGTTAATATGCAGCCGGAGCTGAATATGAGTATTGCGTGGATAATCCTCGGCGGGGTTATCCTCCTGGTTTCCGTATGCTTATTTGCGATGATATGCGTATATAAGAAAGCTCCAAAGAAAGTAAAAGTTAAAACACCGAAGCCGGTTAATAAGCCGCAGTCATTCTATATCAGACAGAAAGCACTTCTTTCTATCGACAAAGCAGCATCGGATCTGGGTAATTCAGGGATCGATACAAGAGAAAGTTATCAGAGACTGAGTATGATCATGAGGACGTTTGTATCTGAGATGACCGGAAGAGATTTTACCTCGCTTACACTTTCGGAACTGAAGAAAATGGGGCTGGGTTCTCTGGCCGGACTTATCGAAAACTGTTACGCTCCCGAATTTGCGTTAAAGACTAAAGCAGACTTTAAGTCTGATGCCGAGAATGCAAAATGGATGGTGAAAACATGGAGTTAATGTATCCATTAGTCATTAAAATAGGAATTCCGGTGCTGATCCTTGCGGTGGCGGTTCTTCATGTGGTTCCTGCTCGAAGTAAGAAACCTTTTTCCGGCGGTGTCAGGACCGGCGCGGCATCGATCGTCAAATCTCTTCCCATTTATGCAAAGCTTTATAAGCGCAGCAGGATCCTGGCATTCATCAATGAATTTTTCGTTATAGCGGCCATCATTGCTTCGCTTTTCCTTATCGCCAGACCCTTTAAAGTCCAGACGATCAAGACCGGAGTACAGAAAAGAGATATCTTTCTGTGCATGGACGTATCCTATTCGCTTTATGAGCTTAACTATGAGCTCACCGATTACCTAGAGCAGGTTGTAAGTGAGCTGAAGGGCGACAGATTCGGAATTACCATCTTTAATACTTCTTCCGTTGTTTATGTTCCCATGACCGATGACTATGATTACGTAGTCATGAGACTTGAAGAACTCAAGGAATATTTCAGTCTGCAAAAAGAATACTATGATATGGTCGGTGACTCCGATTATATATATTTTGATTCCCAGGAAGAAGAGGACAGATATTACGAGATCTGTGCACTGCTCGACTATTATGAAGCAGGTACTCTCGTGAACAATACGTACAGAGGAAGCTCACTCATAGGAGAGGGACTCGGATCCTGCCTTTACAGCTTTCCTTCCATCGGAGATTCATCCAGAACAAGATGCATAATCTTTGCAACCGATAATGCGGATTCTTCCTTCGTAAAAGAAATCCCGGATCTTAAAGAAGCAAGTGAACTTTGTGCCAAAAATGAAGTTACGGTATTTGCAATCTTTCCGTCCGAGGATGCTCATTACTATATGTACAATGATTCCGATTATGAAGGATTTGAAAATGAACTGAGAAACGCGGTGGAGGTTACGGGCGGAGAACTCTATGTTCAAAGTCAGCAGGATACCGTATCGGAAATTGTCGAAGAGATCAGGGATCATGAGGCAATGACTGTTGATGATATAGTAACGGAGCAGAAGACCGACATGCCTGTCCCTGCCATCATTGCTTTACTTATATGTCTTGCGGGTTCAGTTATCAGCATGACTGTATTAAAGGGAAAATAAGATGAGGATTTTAAACCCGGTCATACCTATCCCCGCTCTTATAGCGATTTTTTCGGTCGTACTTCTGATATCCGTAATCCTATGGATACTGAGCAGGGAAAGCAGATTAAAAAGCACATATGCGCTGGTGAGACGAGCCGCTGTTTTGGGTCTTGCATTTGTAATTGCTCTCCGTCCAATGAGAGAAGAGCGCGGCGCAGAGATCCAGCTGAGCAATCTTGATGTTCTTTTTGTACTTGATACAACACTGAGCATGTGGGCGGACGACGGTCCCGGAGGTTCTACCAGATTCAAGGCAGCCAAAGAAGACATCGAAGATATCATGGATGGTCTGTCCGGTGCGAATTTCGGACTTATAACCTTCCAGAATAAAGCGGTAGTTCTCGCTCCTTTTACACAGGATGAAGACACTTTGCTGGGACTTCTCAAGGCAATACAGCAGCCTGACAGATATTACGCTCAGGGAAGCCGCATGGATACCCCTTATTACGATCTTGAGAACATGCTTATCTCATCTGATCGAAAAGAAAACAGACAGACCATCGTTTTCTTTTTCTCCGACGGGGAGGTTACGGCATCAAGCGGTACTCCCTTCGATTATGAGGTTCTGGGTGAGCTGGTAGACGGCGGAGCCGTTCTCGGATACGGCACCGAAAAGGGCGGTACCATGAAAGACGAATACGGCGAGATCTACGATATGCAGACTTTTGAAAAGGCCGTATCTTGTATCGATGAAGATAATCTTGAGGATATCGCAGACGCTCTCGGAGTCGATTACATCCATAGGCAAAAGTCCACACTCCTGACACCTCTTATCACTCAGATAAAGGCGGCAAGCGGTACGATAACAGAGAGACGATACGATTACATTACTTATCAGGATACTTATTTCAAATATGTTCCTTATCTGGCAGGTGTTCTTGTACTTGAACTCATAGCGGATATAAGGGAAAACGTAAAAGTACGCAGCAAACATGGCAAAAAAAGAGAAAAAAATCAAACAAAACAAACCTAAGCCCACTATACCGAGAGGTCTTTGGTACGGACTTCTTGCAGGGGCTATAGTAACATTTGTATGCGCTATGTTTTTGATCATCAGATGGTCACTGAACGCATACTTTGTTGCCGAGGCCGAAAAGGGAAGATATCATTACGGGATTGAAAAAACTCTGTCCACACTTAATTTTCCCGACGGATACGTTGTCTGGTATAACATCGGAAATTATCATTATCAGAATGGCGATTTTGAAAAAGCAGAGGAAGATTATTACAGGGCTATCGAAGCAGGTATTCCCTACGGCAAAGAATGTCCCGATAAGGTAAACCTTGCCCTTGCGATGATAGAGCAGATCACCGATGAAGAGTGGGATGCGTTTTTTGAGTGTGAAGGTGATGAGATGACCGCAGAGGCCAGAAAAGTCGAGAAGACACTTATTACCGCAAGAACGATCCTCATCGAAGACGGGTGTGCTCACGAGGACGACGAGGACGGCCATTATAAAGATGCTCAGACTCTCAAGGATGAGATCGATGAACTTCTGAATAATGACGAAGACGAAAATGATGATGAAGACGAAGATGAAGATCAGGACAACGAAGACGACGAAAACGACGATCAGGATAACAATGACGACGGCGGCGATGGCGGAGATCAGGATCATTCATCCAGAGAAGACGATATAATGGATCATCTTCAGGATCAGAAAGAAGAAGCCCAGCAGGAAAGAGCTGAAGAGCAGCAGTTCTACGAAAACTATTACGGAATCGGCAGCGAAGGCGATGATGATTCCGAAGGCGGGAACGGCGAATACGGCGAATCCGGAGAGATCTGGTAAAACAATACCCTCCTTACCGATATCGGTAGGGAGGGTGATTTTTTAATTCTTTCTGACGTATTCTTTTTCAGCGCGCTTCTTGGTTCTTGCTTCCCTGAATGCCTGAATGATATCCAGATAGTAGATCAGGTAGTACATCAGGATTCCCAGAACAACAGCGGTTGCCACATCAAATACGGAATGCTGTTTGAGGAACATGGTAGAAAGCACGATCAGGATGCAGAGTATAAAACTTGAAATCTGTATCCATTTCTTTTTTCTGAGCTTTTCGCTTCTTGCGATGGCAAATTCCACACCGAGTGAATTATATACGTGAATGCTGGGGCAGATGTTGGTGGGAGTATCCGTACGATACAGATGCAATACCCACGCTTCGAAAAATCCTTCGTTTCCTCTTAAGTGGGGCCTGAGGTCCTGACCGTTGGGCCATATGGTAGAGACTATCAGGAAAAGTGTCATTCCGGTTACCAGGAAAATAAAGAGCTTCCAATAATCATTTTTGCTGGTAAAGAGGAAGAACAGGACCGATCCGAGTACATATATAAACCATATCTCATAAGGTATGATGAATGCCGGTAAGAAAGGGATGTGATTATCGGCTTCGATATGGATCACGTACTTAGGTATGACCACGTTGTTTTCCAGAATTGAAAACCATGTAAGATAAAACACAGTGTACACAAGAAAAGGTATACCTTCCTTGTGTGCATGAACGAAATCATAGATTTTAAAATACAGGTTCTTTATAACTTTCATTTTTTGTCCTTCTTGACCGCAAGAATTTACCCCTCGTGCGGCCGACAGAGTCTAGTATAGCGTATTGTAGGCAAACTTCAATAGTCTGAACAATGAATTTTTTTCCGAAAAAACGTTTTTTTATTATCTAATTACACATTTTTCGAATAAATTGTGTATATATTTTGTGCCATATTTTGTGGAATAAGCATTATTTAAGTAATATAATTATTCAGTATGCGTAATTTTGCTTAGTGAGGAATAGCATGAAGACTGTATATACATGTTTTGCAACCGATGTTATACATGCCGGTCATCTGAATATCATAAATGAAGCCAAAAAGTACGGCAGGGTTGTCGTAGGCTGTTTAAGCGACAAAGCTTCCATAAGATATAACCGATTTCCGACTGTCTCTGAAGATAAAAGAATAGAGATGTACGGTGAGATAGAGGGAGTTGATTCCGTTATCCTCCAGAACGATATGTTTTACGAGGATGTGATAGAGTCCCTTCATCCCGATTACGTAATTCACGGGGATAACTGGGTCAAAGGACCCGAGAGCTCCATCAGGACCCATGTTATCGAACTGGTTTCTTCGTATGGCGGAGAGGTTATCGATGTTCCCTACACTTTCAGTGAAGATGTCAAGAAGGTGGACATGCAGATCAAAGAGAAGCTGTCCATGCCCGAATACAGAAGAAAGAGGTTAAGACAGCTAATTGCCATGACCGACATCGTAAAGGCCATGGAAGCACACAGCGGCCTTACGGGGCTTATTGTGGAAAAAACGGTTGTAGAGGGTGAAAACGGCATGCTGGACCAGTTCGATGCCATGTGGATATCAAGCCTCTGCGACAGTACCGCAAAAGGAAAGCCGGATATTGAGCTTGTTGATATGACAAGCCGTTTCAGGACTATTGAGGATATCACCGAGGTCACCACCAAGCCCATTATCTTCGACGGAGATACAGGCGGACTCGCGGAGCATTTCGTATATACCGTGCGTACCCTTGAGAGACTTGGTGTAAGCGCGGTGATCATAGAAGATAAGACCGGACTCAAGAAAAATTCACTGTTCGGAACCGAGGTCAAGCAGACTCAGGCGGACATCGAAGAATTTTCTGCCAAGATCAGAGCGGGTAAAAAAGCCCAGCTTACGGATGACTTTATGATCATTGCAAGGATCGAAAGTCTGATACTTGAACGCGGAATGGAGGATGCTCTTAAGAGAGCGGAGGCTTTTGTGGCAGCGGGTGCAGACGGTATCATGATCCACAGCAGACGTAAAACACCTGATGAGATACTCGAGTTCTGCGACAGATTCAGGGAAAAAGATAAGACAACTCCCATCGTTGTTGTCCCCAGCAGCTATAACACCATCACCGAAAGTGAGCTTGTCGAGCACGGTGTTAATATCGTAATTTATGCTAATCAGCTTACCAGGGCAGCCTTCCCTGCAATGCAGAAGACTGCGGAAGACATCTTAAGATATCACAGAGCCAAGGAAGTTGATGACAGATTGATGTCTATCAAGGATATCATCACTCTTATAGATGAGATCTGATGAAGATAAGTTTAAGTACGGAGAATTGATAATGGAGATAAAGAGAAATATATTACTTAATCCGGGACCTTCCACCACGACGGACACCGTCAAGCTGGCACAGGTTGTTCCCGATATCTGCCCCCGTGAGAAGGAGTTTCAGTCTATCATGGCTCCCATGAGGGAAGACCTTGTCAAAATAGTCCACGGTAAAAAGGAAGACTTCACTTCAGTCCTTTTCTGCGGATCCGGAACCATCTGCATAGATATAACACTTAACTCACTTCTGGATGCCGGAAAGAAAGCATTTGTGATCAACAACGGTTCTTATTCCCAGAGAGCGGTTGATGTATGTAAAGCATATAATCTTCCTCTTATCGAGCTTAAGCAGCCCATCGATACGACTCCTTCACTTACCGAGATCGAGGATGTGTTTAAGGCAAACAGTGACATCGGATATGTCTACGTAACGTACCATGAGACAGGAACAGGTCTTCTCAACCCCGTTAAGGAGATCGGTGAGATCGCTCACAGGTACGGTGTTTTTTTGATAACGGATACCACAAGTGCATATGCATTAAGACCCATCAATGTGTATGACGAGAACATTGATTTTTGCATGGCGTCCGCACAGAAAGGAATACAGGGAATGACCGGACTTTCTTTCATTGTCGGAAGAAAGGACATTATCGAAAAGAGTAAGGATTTCCCGGTAAGATCATATTATTGCAATCTTTTCATGCAGTATGATTTCTTCGAGCGTACCGGAGAGATGCATTTTACTCCTCCCGTTCAGACCGTTTATGCCGCAAAGCAGGCTCTTATCGAATATTTCGAAGAAGGGGAAGAGGCAAAGTGGGAGCGCCATACGGGGGTTATGAATGCCATCCGTGAGGGCGTTGACAGACTCGGATTTAAGGAAGCGCTGGACAGATCTGTCCAGGCGGGTCTGGTCTCCGCGATTGTTTATCCCGATGATCCTAACTGGAATTTTGAGAAGGTTCACGATTATGTATATGAGCGCGGATTCACTATTTATCCCGGTAAGATTGAAAGAAGAGGAACCTTCAGACTTTGTGCACTCGGCATGATCACGGATGCCGATATCAGGGAATTCTGGAAGGTGTTTGAAGAGGCCTTGAAAGCTACCGGAGTCAGCATTCCCGTCAGATACGATAAGTGAGAAGAATACAAATATGAAAAATGAGATAGCTATACTTATGGCTGCCGGTCTGGGTACAAGGATGAGGCCGCTTACTCTGGAAAAGCCCAAGCCCCTTATAACGGTGGATGGAACTCCCATGATCGAAACGGTCATATGCGCCCTTGAAAAAAGAGGAGTGTCACACATATATATTGTTACAGGTTATCTCGGGGATCAGTTTCGTTATCTTCCCGAAAAGTACGGCAATATAACGGTAGTCAGAAACGAATACTACGAGACGGTAAATAATATTTCTTCCATACACGCGGTCACGAACCTTATGAGAGGTCATAATGTATTTATCTGCGAAGCGGATCTTTATATACCGGATCCCGGCGTATTGGACTGCACGATAGATAAATCCTGCTATTTCGGAAGAAAGGTTGAAGGTCATTCCGATGACTGGGTATTCGATCAGGACCCTTCGGGAAAAATAATCCGCATAGGAAAAGGCGGAGACAGTGTCTATAACATGTGCGGGATTTCCTATTTTTACGAAGAGGAATCCGAAGCTATTGCAGATGCCGTAGATGAAACCTGGGGAAAACCCGGATATGAGGAACTTTTCTGGGATGAAGTAGTACACAGCATTCTGGATAAGATAGATATCACGGTTCATCCGATCGAAGACGGAGATATCGTCGAGATAGATACCGTGGATGAACTCAGAGCGGTTGAAGAAACGATAAGTAAAAACAAAGCATAGGAAAATAAAATGAAAGTAGAAAGTTTTGTAAGAATACTTGGTTCGGATTTTTACACAGGTGTTCCCGATTCCCAGTTAAAAGCACTTTGCAATTATCTGATGGATAAATACGGGATTTCCCCCGAGCATCACATGATCGCCGCAAACGAGGGTAACTGCACCGCACTGGCAGCGGGATATCATCTTGCTACAGGTAAGGTTCCTGTTGTATATATGCAAAATTCCGGTGAGGGCAATATCATCAATCCCGTCGCATCACTTTTGAATGATAAGGTATATGCGATCCCCGTGATTTTCGTAGTGGGCTGGCGCGGAGAGCCCGGAGTTCACGACGAACCTCAGCATATCTATCAGGGAGAAGTTACTCTTAAACTTCTTGAAGATATGGATATACAGGCCTTTGTGGTTGACAAAGATACTACCGAAGATGAACTCGAATCCAAGATGGAGGAGTACAGTAAAGTGCTTGCTTCCGGCAAGGATGTTGCGTTTGTTATCAGAAAAGGTGCTCTTACGGATGCTCCTTCCGTTAAATATTCCAATGACAACAAGATGCTCAGAGAAGAGATCATCAGACATATCACACTCGTAAGCGGAGAAGATCCCATTGTTTCCACTACGGGAAAGGCAAGCAGAGAGCTGTTCGAGATAAGGACCGCTAATGGTCAGGAACATAAATATGATTTCCTTACCGTCGGTTCAATGGGGCACTCATCCTCTATAGCACTCGGGATCGCACTTAATAAGAAAGATACCAGGGTATGGTGTATAGACGGAGACGGAGCTGTTTTGATGCACATGGGTGCCATGGCTGTGATCGGTTCTAATAAACCCGCGAATCTTATTCATGTAGTCATCAATAACGGAGCACATGAAACCGTAGGCGGTATGCCTACCGTTGCAGCAGGTATCAATGTTGTAGAGATTGCTAAGGCATGCGGTTATCCTAAAGCTTTTTCCGTAAGTACATATGATGAACTTGATGAGGCACTTAAAGCGGCAAAGGCGGGTAATGAACTTACCCTCATCGAAGTTAAATGTTCCATCGGAGCAAGGGAAGACCTGGGTCGTCCCACAACCACCGCGCTGGAAAATAAGAATGCATTTGTCGAATATCTCAGATCCGTCTGATAAATGATACCTAAGGAGTAGTGAAATGTTTTTTAATCATACCTTCATAACCGCATATATCGATCCCGGAACAGGCGGAATGATCTTTTCCGTTCTGTTTGGTCTGTTCGGATCGGCAATGCTCTTTATACGTGCTTACTGGGTTAAGCTTAAGTACAGGATAGGTGTCGGAAAGCTGGAAAAGACCATGGATGAGAGGATCCCTGTGGTTATCTTTTCCGACCATAAGAGATACTGGAACATTTTCGAACCCATCTGTGACAGACTTGAAAAAAAGAACATCAAATGCGTTTATTACACCATGTCACCCGATGACCCCGCTCTTGAGAAAAAGTATGAGAATATCACTGCGGAATTTATCGGTGAGGGAAACAGAGCATTTGCGAAGATGAATCTGGTAAATGCTGTTATTGTCCTTTCGACCACTCCCAGCCTTGATGTTTTCCAGTGGAAGAGATCAAAGAACGCACAGTACTATATCCATATTCCTCACGCATCCAGTGACATCACCCTTTACAGAATGTTCGGAATAGATTTTTATGATGCGATCCTTTTGTCGGGAGAGTATCAGAAAGACCAGATCAGAGAGCTTGAAAGACTCAGAAACGAACCTGCCAAGGATATCGAGATCGTCGGTATTCCTTACATGGATGTAATGGCTGAGAGAATTAAGAATGCGGAAAAAGATCCCGAGTTCAAAAATAATACATCCGATAAGAGGACTGTTCTTTTAGCACCTTCATGGGGAAAGAGCGGAGCTCTCAGCATGTACGGAGAGAAACTTATCGATGCGCTTTTGAAGACAGGTTATGACGTTATAATCAGGCCTCATCCCCAGTCCTTTGCTTCGGAAAAAGAACTGATGGATAAGCTTATGAATAAGTACTGTGAAGGAAGCGGTGTTACCTGGAACCGTGACAATGATAACTTCGATGTTCTCATGAAGAGCGATATCATGATCTCCGATTTCTCGGGAGTAATATTTGATTTTACCCTTGTTTACGATAAACCGGTTATCTATACGGGAGCAGAGATGGATAAAGCTCCTTATGATGCTTCATGGATCGATGATGAACTTTGGACTATCAAGATCCTTCCTTCGATCGGAAGAAAACTTGAAAAGAGTGATCTTGATGATATGAAGAAGGTCATTGACGAATGCCTTGAATGTAATGAATATTCCGAGGGACGTGACAGGGCTAGACGTGAGACCTGGGCTCATTTCGGAGAAGGTGCGGAGCGTACCGCCGAGTATGTTGTATCAAAATACAACGAACTCGTTTCTATTGAAGAAAAAGCGCTCGACGTAAAGGAATCTGCATAAAATGTTCACAAACATCCTTTATTATCTTACTATCAGACCGCTTGAAATATTGTTCGAGACGGTGTTTTTCCTGGTGTACAACCGTATAGGAAAACCCTTTGCAACTCTTTTTGCTCTGAGTCTTATAGTTAATATCCTGGTTTTTCCGCTGTATCGCCGGGCTGACAAACTTCAATCAGAACAAAGAGAGCGTGAGAAGGCTATGGAGAGCCGGATCTCGCACATTAAGAAAACCTTTAAGGGTGATGAAAAAGTAATGATGATGCAGGCTTATTACAGGATCTGTGATTATAAGCCTGTGTATGCACTAAGGGGAATATCATCCCTTTTGCTTCAGATTCCCTTTTTTATTGCCGCATTCAGATTTCTATCGGGTGTTTCCGTGATCAAGGGAATGCCTTCGATACTGTTGCGATTCGTTCATTCTCCGAACGGTCCCATATATTTAATTCGTGATCTGGGTGCTCCCGACGGTGCGCTGTCTCTGTTCGGATATAGCATAAATATACTTCCGATCCTGATGACACTTATAAATATAGTATCGGGAATGATCTATTCCAAAGGTCATCTTCGCAAGGAGAAGATCCAGCTGTATGTCACTGCCCTTGTTTTCCTTGTCCTTTTATATAATTCTCCTGCCGGACTGGTTATATACTGGACATTCAACAATCTTTTTTCGCTGTTAAAAAATGCTGTTCAGAAGATTGTCGAAAAAAGAAAACCTGTTGTTATTACGAAAAAGAGTGCCGGAAAAGAAGTAAGTAAGACTTCCAATCTGATGTTTATATCAGCATCGGTTTTCCTGGCTTTGGTAACCGGATTATATATTCCTTCTAATGTACTTTCATCATCTCCCATCGAATTTGTCAGGAGTATGGATCTGTTCAATCCTTCAAAATATCTGATCTATTCACTCTCGCTCGGAATAGGTTTTTTTGTTGTATGGATTGGTATTTATTATCTTTTTTCTACCGATAAGGCGAGGAAGAATTATGCCAGAGTGATGATGGCTGTTTCTGCGGCATCGATAATTGATTATATGATGTCAGGATCAGGCTTGGGAACAATATCGGCAGAACTTAAATATGATGCCGAGCCTGTGTTTGAGATGGGAAAGATTGCGCTTAATCTTTTTCTGATCTTACTTGTGACCGGAATCGTAATTGTCGTAATAAAGTTTAAATCTGCCGTCTGTTCTACATTGGTCATGGCCGGATGCGTTGCAATGATCATAGTTTCGTCCGCGAATATAAATTCGATAAACACCGCATATGATGAATTCCATAACAGATATACATATTCCGATGTTTATGAACAGATACCACAGATATCACTTTCCAAAACCGGCAAAAATGTCATTGTCTTTTTGCTGGATCGTGCAATGGGACCGGATATTCCGTACTTACTTAACGAACGCCCTGATCTCATGGAGACTTTTGATGGATTTACCTATTATCATGATACGATCTCATTCGGCGGATATACAAATTTCGCAATGCCTGCGGTCTGCGGCGGATATGAATATACTCCGCATGAGATGAATGAAAGAAGTGATGAACTTCTTGTGGATACGACGAACGAATCATTGAGGGTTTTGCCCGTACTGTTTTCCGAGAACGGATATGGCGTCACGGTTATGGATCCTCCGCTTGCTGGATATTCGGATCTTCCTGATCTTAGTATTTATAATGACATTCCCGATGTGAATACTTACTATTCAAGAGATAAATTTTTTGCCGATTCGGAAGAGTATCAGAAGGTCGCAGTCAACGATCTGAAGAGGAATTTCTATTATTTTGGGCAGATGAAGATATGCCCTTTGGCAATACAGAATATTCTGTATGACAAGGGAAACTATAACACCGGAAAAACCGGAAACGGTACATTTTTTATTGAGATGGAAGGGAATGCTTCCGGAGTTATAAGCGGTCAGACCAATGACGGTATCAAGATTGCCGACGGACTTGATCAGCGTTTTATGGAATGGTACTCCGTTTTGGAGAATCTTAATAATATTACGGAGGTTAACGAAGACAGCAACGGCGAGTTTCTCATGATGTATAATTGTACATCACATGAGCCGACACTTTTACAGCTTCCCGATTATGTTCCAAAGGTCCATGTTGATAATACCGCTTTTGATTATGAGGCCTATAATACCATAAACGGTGTTACCCTCCGGATGGATAATGAGTGGCGGGTTGAACACTATCAGGTTAATATGGCGGCTTTGTTAAAACTTGGGGAGTGGTTTGATTATCTGAGGGAAGAGGGCGTTTATGATAATACCAGGATAATCATCGTATCGGACCATGGAAGGGATATAGGATGGTTCCACGCATTTTCTTTTGGAGAAAAGCATCAGTCCTGTGAATGGTATCTTCCCTTGTTTATGGTTAAAGATTTTGATGCACATGGTTTTCAAGTATCAACCGATTTTATGACCAATGCAGACACTTGTCCTATGGCAGTTCAGGGACTGATACCTGATCCTGTAAATCCGTTTACCGGAAATCCTCTGGATGGTCATGAAAAGTATGAAGATATCATTAGGATTACGGGATCGGATTGGTTCGATACCAATGGAAATAACGGATACAGATTTATTCCTTCTGATTGGTATACAGTAAGCGGAAGTCCGTATGATACCGCTAACTGGTCCTACCTTGGCTACGAATGATACCTGACTGATAATGTTTTTTCAAATGGAGTAAATAAATAATCGTGTTTTTGGATATTCTTTATTATCTTACAATACGCCCTTTGGAGATACTGTTTGAGACAGTGTTTTTCATAGTATACAGATGGGTCGGCAAACCCTTTACGACTCTTTTTGCACTGAGCCTTATCGTAAATATACTGGTTTTCCCGCTCTATAAGAGAGCCGATAAGCTTCAGTCCGAACAAAGAGAACGTGAGAAGGCCATGGAAAGCCGTATCTCACATATTAAGAAGACCTTTAAGGGTGATGAAAAAGTAATGATGATGCAGGCATATTACAGGATCTGCGATTATAAGCCTGTTTATGCTTTGCGCGGTGTATCATCACTTTTTCTTCAGATTCCCTTTTTCATCGCAGCGTTCAGATTTTTGTCGGGAGTTACCGTTCTTCAGGGAACGCCTTCGATTCTCCTGAGATTTATTAATAATCCTTACGGCCCGGTTTATCTGATAAACGACCTCGGTTCACCCGACGGTGTGCTTAAGCTTTTCGGACACAGTATAAATATCCTTCCCATATTGATGACACTCATCAATATCGTATCGGGAACAATTTATTCCAAGGGACACCTTCGCAAGGAGAAGATTCAGCTTTATGTAACCGCACTTGTATTTTTGGTGCTCTTATATAATTCTCCCGCAGGTCTTGTTATCTATTGGACTTTCAACAATCTGTTTTCGCTCCTCAAGAATGCGGTGCAGAAATTTGTTGAGAGCAGAAAGATAAAGATACCGGCAGCTAAGGTAAAAACCGAATCGGATACCGAGCCCGTTGTTAAAAAGAAGGATAAAGAAGCAGGAAAAGGGTATGACCGCATTTTTATGTCATGTGCTTTTCTCATGGCTGTAATGACCGGATTGTATATCCCTTCAAATGTTCTTGCAGCATCCGCAACGGAATTTATAAGCACCATGGATATTTTTAACCCTTCAAGGTATCTTATTTATTCCCTGGCACTCGGTATAGGTTTTTATGTTGTATGGATCGGAATTTATTATCTCTTTTCAACCGTTAAGACCAGAAAGATTTTTTCACTTATCTATCTGATCGTATGCGGAAGTGCGGTAGTAAATTATATGTTATCCGGATCGGGACTGGGAACCATCTCCACCGATCTTAAATATGATGTTACGCCGGTTTTTGCGACAGGACTGATAGTAAAAGATATTTTGCTTATTCTTGCTGTCTGCCTGGTTGTGATAATAGTTTACAGATTCAAGCCTGCTTTTGCGGGAACACTTGCCGCAGCAGGATGTGTTGCATTCCTTTGCATATCACTCCTTAATGTTCACGGAATAAATGCGGAGTATAGAGATTTTTCCGAGATGTATAATGCTTCTTCGGATTACGTGGATATTCCTACGATATCTCTTTCAAAGACCGGTAAGAATGTTGTGGTCATTATGTTGGACCGCGCAATGGGACCTGTTGTTCCGTACCTTATGAATGAGCGTCCCGAGCTGATGGAGACGTTCGACGGATTTACTTATTATCACGATACTATTTCGTACGGCCGTGCTACCAATTTTGCAATGCCCGCCGTATTCGGAGGATATGAATATACTCCCTGGGCAATGAACCAAAGAGACGACATGCTTCTCGAAGATAAAAACAATGAGGCACTTAAGGTACTTCCTGTTTTGTTTTCCGAGAACGGATACGGTGTTACCGTAATGGATCCTCCTCTTGCGGGTTATTCCCAGATACCCGATCTCAGTATTTATGATGATTACCCTGAGATCAAAACATATATCTCCAAGGATAAATTCCTGGATAATCCGGCTTTGATGGGAAACAGGACTATTGAGGATCTTAAGAGAAATTTCTTCTATTTCGGCGAAATGAAGACGGTTCCTCTGTTCCTTCAGGGGCTTTTGTACGACGGAGGAAATTACAACAAGGAGTACATGAAATCGCATGCGGTCAATCAGATCTCTGCGGATGATTTTACTGCAGACTCCGAACAGAGCTGGGAAGGAACCCTCATGGGCGACGGAATTTCCAATTCCTTTATGTCCTGGTACACGGTTCTTGATAATATGGATGAGATCACCGAATTCAGCGACAATGATAAAGGTGAATTCCTGATGATGTATAACTGCACCGCTCATGAACCCACGCTTTTGCAGCTTCCCGATTATGTACCTCAGGAGCATGTGGACAATACGGCATACGATAACGGTGGATTCTATGTCCTGCTCGGACAGGTTATGAACCTTACGGATATCCAGCAGGTAACTCACTATCAGATAAACATGGCGGCTTTGCTTAAGCTCGGAGAGTGGTTTGATTATCTGAGAGAAGAGGGTGTCTATGACAATACCAGGATCATAATCGTCGGAGATCACGGAATCGGAGTCGGCTGGTTCAGCGATTTGAGATTCGGCGACAGGAATGAATCCTGTGAATGGTATCTTCCCATGCTCATGGTCAAAGATTTTGATGCTCACGGATTTGAATCATCCTTTGATTTTATGACCAACGCAGATACCTGCCCTATGGCTGTTGAGGGAGTTATTGATAATCCTGTAAATCCATTCACGGGAAATCTGCTTGACGGTCATGAAAAGAATGAAGATATACACAGAGTTTTCATATCCGGAAGATGGGATATAAAGGACAATAACGGTTACAGATTCATCCCCGACGACTGGTATGAGGTTACCGGTTCTCCTTATGAAGTTGAAAACTGGCAATATCTCGGAACTGAATAAATGTATATAAAAGAACTACCCTGATCGAAAGATCAGGGTAGTGTTATGTTTATGGCTGATTTAAGAACTTTTACCGTAAGCTCATCGGCCTGTCTTGTGACTTCGCCGTCGGTGTGAACCCATACGGGGGAGGTGAGTTTGATATGAATTTTACCAGCTTTGTAAGCGGTGATGTTTTTGAATATGAAGTGTTTGCCTTTTGTTGCAAAGGGGAGAGCAACGAACATCTTAAGAGGTGATATGTTGCTTGCGGTACATATGTCGAGCTTGCCGTCTGTATGTGATGCTTCGGGACCGAATTTAAATCCGCCGCCCTCAAAAGGTTCGTTCATGAACGCAGAAAACAGGATCTTATTAACCGCAATCTCTTTGCCGCCATCAAAGGAAATATAACCGTCGGGCTTGGTTGCACCGAATATCTGCTTGATCGCTATGACACCGTATGAGAGTTTTCCTAGACCGATCTTATTGAGCGTTTTCTTAAGTTTCGAGTGCATGGCTTCTTCACAGACCGCCGCATCGAAGCCTATTCCGGCACTGATAATGAATTTTCTGGATGTGCCGTCTTTATATCTGACTTCACCAAGATCGATGATGCTTGTACGTCCTCTTTTGACTGCAATATCAAGTGCGAGCCTGATATCAAATGGGATGCCCACGGATCGTGCAAAATCATTACCTGAACCGGTAGGGACGATGCTTAAGATAATACCTGTGGTATCTTCGATGCCGGATAGGAGTTCGTTGATGGAGCCGTCACCGCCGATCAGGAGGATCCTTACTTTAGAAGTTGCATCTTTTGTGATCTCGGCGCCGATCTTGGCGATATCGCCGGGCTTTTCGGAATAGTGGATTTCAAATTTCTCACCTGCCTGTGAGAGATAGGGCTTAACGACTTTTTTGATCACCGAGCCTTTTTCCGAGCCCGACGATGAATTAATGATTACATGTATCATGATCTGTCTGCCTCCGACTCCTATAATTCTACTCCTAAATCCCAGTTCTGCATAGTATTACAGAGGCGGTTCCTCCCGGCTTGTTCAACCTGGGTGCAAGGTATGGACATGACTGCTGTTTTCTGCTCATGATCACTTCGTTAAGCTGTTCTAATGAACACGTTATGTATACTCCATCGTTCGGCGTCGCTCACATTCGACATCCTTGTCTCATGTTCGCTGATTTTGCCATCCGGGCAAAATCCCGCCTTGATAAGTATGTGTTCATAAGAACAGCTAAACTCGTTCAAATGTCGCAGAAAACAGCAGTCATATCCATGCCTTGCCCTGCACTTCATAGAAGCCGGAAGGAACCATCCCGCCGTTTTTTATCAGCAATAACGCCTGCGGTGCGAAGTCATTGCTGTACATACATCCCTTAGAACAGCTTAACGAAGTGATCATGAGCACGGAATAATACCCACGCGGGCACCTTCAGGCGTGTAGCATATGAGCCCCGGCGGGATGAGTCTGTGGACGGACAGTATAAATAATTGGAAAACAGTGGGGTAAGATGATAAAATATAGCGGTACGTATTTTTTATCACGGTATGGAGGATAATTATGAAACAGACTGAAGGTTATGATCACGTAGAGAGAAAACGCCTTTTGTTCCTCGGACTTCCCTGGACATTTACCGTTTACCGCCTGAAGGAAGACATGCTTAATGTTAAGAGCGGGTTCTTTAAACTTGTTCAAAATGACTGCTATATGTATAAGATCGTAGATGTACAGCTCAGCCAGTCTTTCATGGAGAGACTTTGCGGCCTTGGTACCATCACCTGCTATACCGGTGATACTACCGACAAAGAGCTTATATTAAAGCATATTAAAAATTCCGAGGAGATAAAAGATTACCTCCTTAAGACTTCCGAGGAGGCAAGGATCAAGAGACGTACCGTTAACATGCTCGATATCGGATCAGGTGATGTCGGTGATGTAAATGATATTGATCTTCAGTGATCTTAAGATGAGAAAATGATCGATCAGGATAAGATAAAAGAAGCTGCGAAGCTTATCATAGAAGCAATCGGTGAAGATACCGAAAGAGAAGGTCTTAAGGCTACTCCCGACAGGATAGGACGCATGTACCAGGAGATCATGGCGGGTTATTCATATGAACCGGAAGATGTCCTCAATACATTTTTCACCGTAGAAGAAGATTCACCGGTTATTGAAAAAGATATAACCTTTTATTCGATGTGCGAGCATCATATGCTTCCTTTCTTCGGAAAGGCTCATATCGCCTATATTCCCAACGGAAAAGTTGTGGGTATCAGTAAGCTGGCCAGATGCGTGGAGATCTATGCAAGGCGACTTCAGATCCAGGAACATATGACTATGCAGATAGCGGATGCCATCGAACAAGCACTTGATCCCAAAGGTGTACTTGTAGTGCTCGATGCCGAGCATACCTGCATGACCATGAGAGGTATCAAAAAGCCCGGAAGCCGCACCGTAACCATCGCAACACGCGGAGTGTTTGCCGAGGATAATGCGCTTACGGACAGATATCTTGCATTAATGACACAGGGTGGTAATTAACCAATGGATATTTCAAATTTCGGTGATCCCCATAAAACATATATTATGGGGATCCTTAATGTCACACCGGATTCTTTTTCCGACGGAGGCAGCTATACCGATATAAGCAGTGCTCTCAGAAGAGCGGAGGAAATGGTCTCCGAAGGCGTTGATATCATCGATATCGGCGGTGAATCCACAAGACCGGGTTATACTCCCGTTGGCGCCGATGAAGAGGCAGAGAGAGTTGTTCCCGTTGTTAAAGAGATCAGAAAGTATCTAAACATCCCCATTTCAGTCGATACTTATAAAGCATCCGTTGCAAAGAAAGCACTGGAAGCCGGGGCGGATATCATCAATGATATCTGGGGCTTCAGACAGGATCCCCAGATGGCTAAGGTGGCTGCGGAGTACGGTGCACTTTGTGTTCTTATGCATAACAGCGACGATACCTATTACGGAGATCTGATCGCTGATGTTTCAAGGGAAATGGGCGAGTCCGTAAGGATCGCACTGGAGGCAGGAATCAGAAAAGACCGGATCATACTCGATCCCGGAATCGGCTTTGGCAAAACACTTGAACAGAATCTGGAAGTAATAAGACATCTTTCGGATTTTACAAATATGGGTTATCCCCTGCTTGTAGGTGCAAGCAGAAAATCCGTTATTTTCAAGACACTCGGTATCAAACCTGCCGAAGGAGATGCGGCAACATGTGCGATCTCCGTAATGTCTGCACAGGCGGGTGCGAGATTTGTCAGAGTTCACAATGTCAAGATGAACGCAATGGCCATTCGTATGACGGAAGGAATAATGTATGGCACAGGAGATAAGTGACAGAGATTACTCTCTCATAAGGATCAGGGATCTTAAGGTATTTGCTCATCACGGAGTATTACCTGAAGAGACTGAAAAGGGACAGAACTTCTATGTCTGTGTTGATGCATATCAGAACATCTCCGCAGCGGCAAGTATGGATGAACTTATGCTCACTACCAACTATGCCGATATGTGCGACCATATAGTAAATTTCCTTACCGATAATACCTACAAGCTTATCGAAACTGCGGCCGAGGAACTGAGCAAAAGTATTCTTTTAAAATATTCGCTTTTGACATCTGTCGTTGTCGAGATCAAAAAACCCGAAGCTCCCATTGCACATGAATTCGGATATGTTTCCGTAGTGCGCAGGAGAAGCAGGCACAAAGCTGTTCTGAGCCTCGGTTCCAATATGGACGACAGGGAAAAACATTTAAGAGACGCCATCGCAGAGCTCGATGAAGATCCTGCCACGAATGTGATAAAGGTTTCGGGAATGTTTGAAACAGAGCCCTACGGATATACCGATCAGAGCAAGTTTATTAATTGCGCTGTTACGGTCTCCACGATCTTAGAGCCCAAAGACCTTCTTCTTTTTACGCAGGGAATCGAAGCAAAACATAAAAGAGTAAGGGAAATCCACTGGGGCCCCAGAACTCTGGATATAGACATCATTTTCTATGACGATCTGGTATACGGAGATGCATCGCTCCAGATACCACACATAGATATGCAAAACAGATTCTTTGTCTTAGAGCCTGTATGCGAAATTGAGCCGGGCTACAGACATCCCGTTTTTAACAGAACCGTTTTGCAGCTTTTGAATGAGCTCAGGGAAAAAGAAAACTGATCATGTCTCGGGAATCTTTATCTTAAGCAGGAAATGGGTTGCAAATCCTGTAAAGAGTCCCGTAACTATTCCCGATATGCACAGGTAGGGAACATAAAAGAAGATCAGTGTGCTTTGCATGATAAGCATTGCTACGATGAGCTGGGCGATATTGTGAAAAAATCCGCCGAATGCTCCCGTGAGATAGAGATGATCTCCGGACAGGATCTTATCAGAGATGATCTCCATGAGGAGTGCCAAAAAACCTCCTGCGGCGGAATAGATAAGAGACGTCGCATTGCCGAACAGGAATGCGGACAGAAGCAGGCGCACAAGCAGGACTGATCCTGCTTCTTTTTTTCCGAACTTCTTTAAGGAAAACAGGATTATGATATTGGACAGTCCGGGCTTTATTCCGGGAACGGGAATGACAGGCGGAAGAATACTCTCGAATGCATAGATGGCAAGGGAGAGTGCAGCCATAAGTCCCAGTGTAACGATTTTACGAGTGTCTTTTTTCATGCTTAATATGTTATTGCATCGGTGTCTTGTACTTCACCTGTTACTGTTATAAGGAGTCTGTTGGGAAGGCATACGATAGGTTTTGCCGGGGAATTCGTGATTCCTTCATGGATGCATATGTGGGTGGAACAATCGGAATCGATAATACTGACCCCTTCACGTGTTATCCTGACCACATTGTAGTGACTGCCACGGGGCGAATAACCTTCGATGACACAAGGGTTTTTATCATCCGAAGGGTCGCATGTGACAGTGAGGATAAGTTCTTCGTCAATCGAAGAAAGATTGCCTGTCCATACAGTAATACCGTCTGATACGATGGTGACGGTTTCACCTTTGTTTTTTTCGGTGTATAAGATCCATGCTGCGGATACGAGTATGAGTATCAGCAGTGTCACGGTCATGATCACCGGAGCGGTGTTCTTTTTTGAAATCTTTTTCGACATAAGGGCATTTTATCACGTTTATATAAAATGATACATTCGGTGCTTTTTAAAGAAACAAAAAAATATATAGCTGCATTTTTAAGCGGTATCCTGATGGCGGGAATTCTTTCCGGTTGCGGGCAGGCATCCGGTCAGACAAGCTCCGGGATAATTATGGACACTGTTTTTACGGTGACCGTGTACGGAAAAGAAATAGATCCCGCAGAGCTTTTGGATGCGGGTTTGACTTTGGATGAAAATGTTCTTTCGCGTTATTCCGAAAAATCCCTGCTAAGTCAGTATATGAATGACGCTGTTGCGGATCTTACTTACGATCTCGAAGGTCATACAATAGATCTTAGCTCGTATATAGGCAGATGCGATGAGATGAACGTATCCTCATCAGGGGCATTTGATATTCATATCGGGGCTTTATGTGATGCATGGAACATTGAAGGAGCGGTTAAAGGTGAGAGCGAATTCGTTATCCCTTCGCAAGACCGGATCTCTGAATTGATAAACGACAGAAGCATTACCGACCTTGGAAGTGTGGGGAAAGGTATTTATCTGGATCTGGTAAAAGAGATTCTTAATGACAAGGGAGTGAGCGGAGCTGTTATAAGCGCCGGAGGGAGTGTTCTCGTATACGGCTCCAAGGATGACGGTTCATCTTTTAAAGTAGGGATTAAAGATCCTTTCGGAACATCGGATTCTCCTTTCGGAATTATCGAATTAAAAGAATGTCATTTTGTTTCTACATCGGGAAGCTACGAAAGATTTTTTGAAACGGATGGAGTCAGGTATCATCACATACTTGACCCTATGACGGGGTATCCGGCATGGACTCCCGAAGATATCGAAGGAAGGCGGATGATTCCGGCCGCGGTATTATCTTCCCCATATCCATACGGTGATGTATATCCCGTTTCTGTAACTGTTATCGCGGATGATGGCTTTTTGTCTGACGCCTTGTCTACCGCATGTTTTGTAATGGGACCGGGTATGGGTATAGGATATGCGGCAAAATACGGAGCTGAAGTGATCTATATCATGAATGATGGCACGTACTTAACTTCGGATGGTATAATAGCTTCAGATGAAGACAGATTGGTTTTCAGGTTTGCTTAAGGGGAATATAAATGGATAAACTGATCCTAAAAAAGATAACCGATGCGACACCGCCCGATGAGGAACTGGATTCTGTTGCGGATTTCTTTAAGATGTTCGGGGATATAACGAGACTTAAGATAATGCTGGCACTTCAGCAGAGTGAGCTTTGCGTAATGGACATTGCGGAATCTCTTTCCATGACGCAGTCTGCCATATCTCACCAGCTTAAGGTTTTGAAGCAGCAGGACCTTGTAAAAGCAAGGCGTGACGGTAAGACAATCTACTATTCCCTTGCTGATGACCACATCGGTACCATCCTTTCGACAGGTATCGACCATATCGAAGAATAAATTTACGGAGCCTGCTTTTATGGGCTCCTTTTTTTCTCCAATCCGGGGACGGTCCTTGCCGGCTCTCCATAAATGTTGCCTCAAAAGGCGTGAACACATAAATGTTTTTCTGCGATTTTGAACGAGTTTAGCTGTTCTTGGGGATGTATCCAAGTAAGCACAATTTTGCCCGGATGGCAAAATTAGCAGGCATGAGACATGGATGTCGAACGCCTGCGGTGCGAAGTCATTGCTGTACATACATCCCCTAGAACAGCTTAACGAAGTGATCATGAGCTGAAAAATATTTATGTGTTTATGCCTTTGAGAGAAATATACCAACGAGCCGGCAAGGCCCATCCAGGTGAATCAAAAGAGGAGCCCATAAAAGCGAGCTCCTTTTGTGTGTTATTTGTTTTGTTTTTCGATTTCCGCGATTGCGGCTTCGAGGGCGGCGTTGACGGGTTCGTAAGAAGTGCTTCCGGGGTATGTGTGGTAGAGTGAAGTTTCGTTCCAGTAATCTTTGAAATACACATATCCGTTTGTCATGGAGATGGAATTGTAATTGCCGTTTGTAAGTACGGTCTGATTGCTTCCGTCGGTGTTCATAAAAGCAAGGTGAGCCGTATCTCCGAAGGTCTGGTAGTAGATATAACCTCTGTAGACGTTGAAGCTTTCCACTTTCTCATTCGTAAGTACTTCAATGGTTCCGTCCGAGAGAGAATAGCGCCTGAGCTGATAATTATCCGCAGGAGCCATGTAGTAGATATACCCGTTGTCATAAAGAGGATTCCAGACGTTTGCTTCCAGGATGAGTGTGCTTACACCGGTCTTGGTGTTTAAACACATCAGGTTATGGTTTTCAAGAACGTTGTTGTAGTAGATCAGATCTCCGACCGCACATGAAGGGTTAAGTGCAAAATTTGCCACGGTCTCGGTGGTGGTTCCGTTGGTGTCCATCCTGATGAGGTAGGGAGCGTCGTGTTCTTTATCGGCGGTTCCCTCCATGTAGACCCAGTCGCCTATGACCTGCGCCCTTACAATGACACTTCTGGTCATCGTAAATCCTCTTTTCCCGTTGACATGCATTCTTATGTAGGAGAGAGGGATCCTTATTCCTCCGAGGCCTGCGGCTCCGGAACTTCCCGACTGGAAATAGTAGATATAATCGCCTGTTACATTGATGGATGTTGCAACAGAGGTGGAAAGCTTCTTACAGTCGGTCTCGTCCAGGTTCATAACGTACAATGACCCGCCGTCATAAGGGTTGGAAAAATAGATCTTTCCGTCCGATTCGCAGACAAGGCCGCCGGTATTCATGTTTCCCGGAAGACTTCCTATGGTTCCCTCGGGATTGGGAGGTACCTTTTCGCCTCTTCTGGAAAAGACCGCTACCAGTGCCAGCAGCACGATCATGGATACTATTACGGAGGTGGCGATTATAAGATTTTTCTTATCACTTTTCTTTAATTTCTTCGCCATTTTAACTCCCTTCGAAATACAACATATTTACAAAAATATTGTACCCCCGCAGACCGCTTCAAATCAAGGCAGGGAACCCTTAAAACATTGTAAAATCCGCAGTTTCGGAGTAAAATATCTAGGTTAAGGTATCATCGGGGTAAGTGTTTTCTTCGTTTGATACTTGAGTAAATATTTAGGAGTACCTGAAATGGATCTTTCGGAAATAAGATTACAACTTGATGAATGTGATAAGGGGCTTGTAGCTCTTTATGAGAAAAGAATGAAGCTGTCCGAAGAGGTGGCCAAGGCTAAGCTCGAAACGGGAAAGGCGGTTCTCGATAAAGACAGAGAAAAGGTTAAACTGGCATCCGTTGCCGCTTCCGTTGAAAATAAAGAATTCGAAGGCGGAGCAAAGGAAATGTTCAAGCTTCTTATGAGCATGAGCAGAAAGCTCCAGTACAAAACTCTTCTGGAGAGCGGAAGACACATCAATATCTCTTTTATTCCGGTGGGCGATATAAGGGAAGGAAATCCCAGAGTCGTATTTCAGGGAGATGAGGGAGCCTATTCCCAGCTTGCCATGAAGAAGTTTTTCGGAGATGATGTGGATTCCATACATGTTCCCACATTCCGTTCCGCTATGTGTGCTATCGCCGAAGGAAGTGCGGATTATGCGGTTCTTCCCATTGAAAACTCAACCGCAGGTATCGTAAGTGAGATTTATGATCTTCTTGCCGAGTATGAGAACTATATCGTCGGCGAGCAGGTCCTTAAGATAGAACATTGCCTAATGGGCGTCAGGGGAGCGAAGATAGAAGACATAAAGACAGTTTATTCACATCCCCAGTCACTTATGCAGTCAGCAAGATATCTCGATGAACATGACTGGAAACAGATTTCCATGCCCAATAATGCCTTTGCCGCAAATAAGGTTTCAAAAGACGGCGATAAGACACAGGCGGCCATCGCAAGTGAACTTGCTGCTGAAGTTTACGGACTGGACATTCTGGAAAAGGGTGTCAATTCCGCGGAAAACAATTCCACCAGATTTATTATCATAACCGGTCAGAAGGTTTACAGAGAAAATGCGGGTAAGATAAGCATCTGCTTTGAAGTGACCCATGAGAGCGGATCACTTTACAATTGCCTTGGACATTTCATATTCAACGGACTTAACATTACCAAGATCGAATCACGCCCCATTGAAGGACGTACCTGGGAATACAGATTCTTCCTTGATTTTGACGGAAATCTTTCGGACCCTTCCGTCAGATGTGCTCTTACCGGACTTCGGGAAGAAGCTAAGTATCTGAGGATTCTCGGTAACTATTGATACACCTTTCGGAGGGTATTATGGTACACACTTTTGCTGCCATAGATGTGGGAAGCTTTGAGCTTACAATGAAGATCTTCGAATACGGCGGAAAAAAGCCCATGAAGGAGATCGACTGCCTTGTTACGGGTCTTTCCCTCGGTGCGGATACTTATGCCACGGGTAAGATCTCTCAGGAAAAAGTGGACGAGCTTTGCAGAGTGCTCCAGCATTTTTCATCCGTCATGCGCTCTTATAAAGTCGAGAGCTATAAAGCATACGGAACTAGTGCCATAAGAGAAACAGTAAATTCCGATATACTGCTCGACCTTATAGAAACCAGAACCGGAATAAAGATAGATACCCTTTCAAACTCCGAGCAGAGATTCCTTGACTATAAGGCTATCGCGGGGGCGGGTGATATCTTTTACAACGCCATTCAGGGAAGTGCCGCCATACTCGATATCGGCGGTGGAAGCATACAGATCTCTCTTTTCGACGAGGATTCTTTGGTAAGCACCCAGAACCTTAAACTCGGTGTGTTGAGAATTCGTGAGAGAGTTGAAAGTCTCGGAGCAGATCCGTACAGAATGAGGCTTCTTGAGGAGGAACTCATCGATGCTTCTCTCAACACATATAAGAAGCTGTTCCTTACAGGTACCGTAAAGAATCTGATAGTCATGGATGACTACATCAGCAATTGCTTCAGAAGAAGCGGCAGGAAAAACGACGACGGTGTCCTATCGAGAAAAGAATACGATGCACTGTTGGAGGAGCTTTCAAACGGCGGCACTTTTGAAACCGCGCAAAGCTTCGGCGTTCCCGAAGAGAAAGTTCCATTGATGAGAATATCGGGTCTTTTGGTCAAGTGCCTCTGCAATATATTAAAGAGCGAGACCATATATGCACCCGGGGTTACTTTGTCGGACGGTATCGCATATGAATATGCGGAGAAAAATAAGATCATAAAGCCCGAGCATGATTTTGAAAAAGATATTACGGCCTGTGCTCTTAACATAAGCAGAAGATATAAAGGCTCGCAGTCAAGAGCGGAGACTTTAAGACAGATATCCGCAACCATATTTGATGCCATAAAGAAGGTCAGCGGACTGAGCAAAAGAGACAAGCTTTATCTGGACATCGCCTCCATCCTTCACGACTGCGGAAAGTACATAGCCATGACGGATATAGGAGAAAGATCTTATGACATCGTAATGGCGACAGAGATCATAGGTCTTTCGCATTACGAAAGAGAGATCATCGCAAATATTGTAAGGTTCAACCATTCCGATTTTGCATATTCGGTATTTGAACATAGTATAGATGCAGACCTTGGAAAAGACGGTTACATAAAGATCGCAAAGCTTACCGCAATACTCAGACTCGCAAACAGTCTGGACAGAAGCCATAAACAGAGGATGAAGGAAGTTAAGGCAACGCTATCCGAAGGAGAATTATCCTTAAGGGTTAACACTCCGCAGACATTCCTTCTCGAGGAAGCATTCTTCCCCGAAGCTTCGGACTTTTTTGAAGAGATATATTCGATCAGACCCGTGATAATCAGAGAATAAAGGATTAATTATGGCTGCCAGAAAAAATATCAATTTCAGAGATCCCAAGTATTACACGAACAGAGAGTTAAGCTGGGTTGAATTTGACAGAAGGATCCTCTCCGAAGCCACAGACCCCGCAACTCCTCTTTTCGAGAGGCTTAAGTTCCTTGCCATCGTTTCATCAAATCTTGATGAATTCGTAATGGTAAGAGTCGGTTCTTTGTATGACATGAAACAGGCCGGATACGATAAGCCGGACATTTCGGGTCTGTCTCCCGAAATGCAGCTAGATGCGGTTTCTGCCAGTATCCATGCGCTTGTCTACGACCAGTACAAAGCATTTCGAACCAAGCTTTTGCCGGAGCTTAAGTCAAACGGGCTTGAACTTGTAAAGGGTCACGAAAATATGACCGCAGCAGAGTGCAAGTTTGCGGATGAGTATTTCAGGACTTTGGTATATCCGGTCCTTACCCCTATGGCAGTGGATTCTTCCAGACCTTTTCCTCTTATCCTTAACAAGTCCCTTAATATAGGCGCGCTTGTCAGGAAAAAAGAAGGAAGCAAGGAACTGGTATTTGCAACGGTTCAGGTTCCCTCAGTTCTTCCAAGGGTTGTTGTTCTTCCCGGCAGTTCGAATCTTAAGAGAGTGATCCTTCTCGAAGAGATCATCGAACGGAACATGAAGTCTCTGTTTTTGAATTATGACATCGTATGCTCCCATCCTTACAGGATCACGAGAAACGGTGATATGTCCATAGATGAAGATGATGCGGAAGATCTGTTAAAAGAGATCGAAAGATCCGTTAAGGCACGCAAAAGAGGACAGGCAATTCGTCTTGAGATCGAGCACCGCGCGGATAAAAGGCTGGTGGCATTCCTTAAAAAGGAACTCAGCATAGATGATTCTGAAGTATACGGAATAGACGGACCTCTTGATCTTACTGCACTTTTTAAGATCATTTCTCTTCCGGGATTTGAAAACCTAAGGAACCCTCCGTTTATCCCCGCACCGGTTCCGGAATTGCCTGCGGGCTGCGATATCTTTTCACAGATACGCAAGAAGGACATCCTTCTTTTCCATCCTTACCAGACTTTCGAACCTGTTGTTGATTTCGTAAGGACGGCCGCAACGGATCCCGACGTACTTGCTATAAAGCAGACTCTTTACAGGGTCAGCGGAAATTCACCCATCATCGCAGCTCTTGCGCAGGCTGCGGAAAACGGAAAGCAGGTAACGGTTCTTGTAGAGCTTAAGGCCCGCTTTGATGAAGAGCACAATATCGTATGGGCGAAGATGCTTGAGAAAGCCGGATGTCATGTTATCTACGGTCTTGTGGGTCTTAAGACTCACTCGAAGATCACACTTGTCGTAAGGCATGAAAACGACGGGATCAGAAGATATGTGCATCTTGGAACAGGTAACTACAATGATGCTACCGCACGTATTTACACGGATGTCGGACTTCTTACATGCAACGAGCAGATAGGTGAAGATGCCACCGCGGTCTTCAATATGCTCAGCGGATACTCGGAGCCTAAGGCATGGAACAGGCTTGTTCTTGCACCTTTATGGTTAAAGGAGAGGTTCCTGTACCTGATAGAGCGCGAAGCTAAGATCGCATCAAGCGGAAAAGAGGGAAAGATAGTCGCAAAGATGAATTCGCTCTCGGATCCGGATATAATCGAAGCACTTTACAAGGCATCGGCAGCAGGCGTAAAGATTCAGCTGATCGTAAGAGGTATCTGCTGTCTTAAGACGGGTATAAAGGGAGTCAGCGAAAACATATCGGTAAGATCCATTACGGGTAATTTCCTGGAGCATGCGAGGATCTTCTGGTTTAAGAATGATGAGAATCCCGAGGTGTTCTGCGGAAGTGCTGACTGGATGTCACGTAACCTTGACCGTCGCGTAGAGATCGTATTTCCGATCACTGACGATGCGCTCAAGGCAAGACTCTGGCATGTACTTGATACCGAGCTCAAAGACAATCGCAGGGCAAATATTTTGCAGCCTATGGGCCTTGAATATGTCAAGGAAGGCACACGCCAGAAGAAAGCCGTAGACTCTCAGCTGATCGCCGTAAAAGAAGCCATCGACATGGCTAAGGCCGCTACCCCCAAGAAGACCTCCGAAAGCAGAGTCTTCATCCCCAAGACCAAACCCGCAAGATAGCAGCTACGCCTCTGTACAAGTCATGTATATATTTCCCCTCATGCAGAAATTCGCTAAGCTGTTCTAAGGGATGTATATACAGCGATGACTCCGCACCGCAGGCGTTCGACATCCATGTCTCATGCCTGCTAATTTCGCCATCCGGGCGAAATTGTGCTTACTTAGATACATCCCTGAGAACAGCTAAGCTCATTCTAAAATCGGGAAAATATATACATGACTTGCACAGAGGCTGTATCAGAACAATTCATGCGGTTTTGCTCTTACGGATGAGTAGCCAATGTACACATACAGCGCCGCTTGCACAGATGCTGTTTTTTCAGTGATTTTTTTCTGAGTTTAGCAGTTCATGAAATGCGGTGTTTAGCGTAACGGGTTTGCCCGGATGGCAAACCCAGCTCGCATGAGACATGGATGTCGAACGCGAGCGGTGAAGCGTCCATAGATTGTGACGGAGTAAAACAAGCATTTCTTTGAACTGCTTAGCGAAGAAAGCATGAACTGAAAAAACAGTATCTGTGCAAGCGGGCGCGTTGAGGATAGTGTCAGGACTGCGCAGGGCCGTGGCAGAAAGGATTATATGAGGATTGTGTTAGCTTCGGCATCTCCCAGAAGAAGGGAGATACTTGAGCAGATTGGAATTAAATATGATGTGTGCGTCAGTGAAGTCGATGAGCACTCGATAGAGAAGGATCCGAAGAAACTGGTGATGCTGCTGTCTGAGCGTAAGGCAATGGCGGTGCTGAAGGCACTGGAGAGCGGAAAGTCCGGACTTGATGCGGATCCTGAGAAGGAGAGCTTTTGCGTTATCGGTTGTGATACCCTTGTGTATCAGGAAAAGGGTAACGGAATTCTGGGTAAGCCCCATAGTGAGGCAGAGGCATTTGAGATGTTATCCGCGCTGCAGGGGGGAGTGCACGAGGTGTATTCGGGTGTGACGATACTTGTCAGCGGACTTAAGACTCCGGTCAAGAGACAGTTCTGGGAAAGGACTGCGGTTCATTTTTCCGAGATGACGGATGAGGAGATCCTGGAATATTTAAGGACGGGGGATCCCATGGATAAGGCAGGCGCTTACGGCATACAGGGATTCTGCGCCAGATATATCGACGGAATAGAGGGAGATTATCTGAACGTTGTGGGACTTCCCGCGTCGCACCTTTATAAAGAATTAAAATCACTGGGGATAGTTTGATGGATATATATTTTGCCCCGATGGAAGGAATGACTCCGCCGCTGTTAAGATGCCTTCACAATGAATTCTTCGGCGGATGCGATAAATACTTTACTCCTTTTATCTCGACCAATGAAAACTACAGTCTTAATCAAAAAGAGAAAAAGGAAATAGATCCTGAGTGTAATAAAGGATTAAATCTTGTTCCGCAGATAATATCAAATTCCGCGGAGCAGAGTGCAGGCTATATTTTGGATATATCCGAAAAATACGGATATAAAGAGATCAACATAAATATGGGATGCCCCTCCGGTACCGTTGTTTCCAAAAACAAAGGATCCGGAATGCTTAAGGATAAGCAGTTTCTTAAGGAGTATCTGGACGAACTCTTTATGAGACTGTATGAGCAGAAAGAAAGACCGGTTCCGGACATTTCCATTAAGACGAGAATAGGGTTTTATTCCGAGGATGAGCATAAGGAACTTACGGAGCTTTTACTTGCTCATCCCGTCAAACAGGTGATAATCCATCCCAGAAGCCGTACGCGTATGTATGAAGGCAGTACAAATATGGAGGCATTTTCATACATGTACGATGCGCTTAAGGGTGCCGGAATCGGAGTCGTATATAACGGAGATATCAAAACACCGGAAGATTATGCGCAGATTGCGGGAAGTTATCCGGATCTTGACGGAGTGATGATAGGAAGAGGGCTTTTAAGAGATCCTTCCCTTGCCCGCAGGATAAAGGGCGGCAAATGTGTTGACAATGAGGAGTATTTAAGATACATGGAAGCGCTCCTTGACGGATACATGGAGCAGATAGGAGTTGACAATTTCGTCCTTGCCAAGATGAAGGACACATGGAGTTTTTCCGCTCAGGCTTTTTCGGGCAATGATAAGGGACGAAAGGAAATGAATAAAGCAGACTCCGTTGAAAGTTACAGAATCTGCATGAGGCAGTTTATCAGAAATTCAAAGCTATTATAAAGAGGGGGATTTTTATGGAAATATATGATGACAAAGTTCTCGAAGCTTTCCTGAAAAATCAGAAACAGTTATTTGACGAAGAGGTTGCTTCCACCAAAGAGGAAGCAAGGGATTTTCTTGAGGAACTCATGGCACAGGTCGTGAATTCCGCAGACGAAGTTAAGGAGTATTTCGAAGAAGAGGGCGTCGATTTAGACAGCCCCGAAGCCGGGGATATATTAAACGCAGATGAGGTATTTGAGATTGGGGACGGAAGATACCTTATCGTGGAAGGATAATACCGTGGGAAAACATATCAGATGGGACAGATTGGATAATACGGGGTATCTCTTTCCTTCGATTGCCGGTGAGAACATGACAAGTACCTACAGGATATCGATCATCCTGACGGAGGAAATAGATAAGGCCACCCTTCAAAAAGCACTGGACATACTTCTTCCTAAGATTGACGGATTTAACGTAAGACTCAGGAAGGGGTTCTTCTGGTTCTATTTTGAGGAGAACGGAAAGCCTGCACCCAGAGTCGTGGAGGAGGCGGGATTTCCCTGCAGATTTATAAGACCCAACAGAAATCATTCGTATCTGTTCAGGGTTACGTATTTCGGATGCAGGATCAATCTTGAAGTATTCCATGCCCTTACCGACGGAATGGGCGGAATCAATTTTATCAGAGAGCTTGCTTACCAGTATTTAAGACTTGCGCATCCGGGTGAGTTTGAAAGCGACGGATTAAGTTCCGATACATCGCTTAACAAGGAAGACAGCTTCGTAAGAAACTATAAGTCGGCGAAGCCCAACGGATTCGTAGCCAAGAAGGCATATCTCATAAAAGGAAAACATCTCCCGGACGGAGAGTTCGGACTTATGCATCTTACCATGTCCGTTCAGGAACTAAAGAAGGTTACACATGCTTACGGTGTGTCCATCAATGAGTACATGGTTGCTCTTACGGCATACAGCATTTACAAGAACGGATTCAGGGGAAGGAGTAAGGGACGTCCCATAAGGGTTGCGGTTCCCGTTAACCTAAGGCCTTATTTTGATTCCTATACCACCAAGAATTTCTTCGCGGTTGTTTCGGCGGAAGTTGCCGATGCGGAAAAAGAGTACACCTTTGCGGAGGTACTTGATATCTGTAAGACAACTCTCAGGGAGCAGATTACCAAAGAGCATCTGGAGGATCTCTTCAGTTACTCGGTATCAAACCAGATGAATCCTTTCCTGAGGGCTGTTCCTCTGGGGATAAAGAATCTTGCGATAAGATTTGTATATACAAAATCGGCTACGGCCAATACCACGACCGTAACCAATATCGGTAATATCAAGATCCATGATGAATACCGTAAGTATGTTAAGGGCTTTACCGCCAATATCGCCATGAGTATCGGTCAGGATATAAAGGGTACCGTACTTTCCTATGGGGATGATTTCGTATATACCTTCTCTACGACACTTGAAGATACTTCCATTGAAAGAAGCCTCGTAAAGCAGCTCGCAGAAGACGGCATCAATGTTACTGTTACGACGAACGGAGTATTTTATGGCTGAGTGTAAAAAATGCAGAGTACACATTACGGACGATACGGACAGATGTCCTTTTTGCAGATGTGTACTCGAAGATGACGGTATAAAAGGAATGAATGTATATCCGGATCCCGAAGCAACAGTCAAGGTGTGGAGGAACATCAGGAGGATCGTTCTCTTTTTATCGATATGCGCGATGGGCGGAATGCTGATCGCTCTTTATATGGGAGCCGATATCTTCAACTGGACCATTGTAGTGGGACTTATTCTTTTGTATGTGAATGTTACGATCTATATGTCCATCACGGATAAGATAGGATACATGTTCAAGACACTGTTCCTTACGATATCGGTCGTAGTCATACTTATCGGAATTGACTATTTTACCGGATACAACAGGTGGTCACTTGACTATACCCTTCCTTCATCGGTCATATTCCTGAACGCCAGCTGTGTGGGGCTGATGATAATCAATCACAGAAACTGGCAGAGCTATATATCCCTTCAGCTTTTTAACATAGCCTGGAGCATTGTTCTGTTCATTCTTCTGAGACTTAATGTTATCAGGGAACCGGTATTGGTCCTTATAGCGATGGCACTTTCGGGTATTATTTTTGCGGGAACTGTTATCTTCGGAGGAAAGAGAGCTACCGAAGAGCTTAAGAGGAGATTTTTTATCTGATGGCTTTATTTTCTAATCACTGGGTTAAAGGATTTGAACGTCAGTACAGGGAACTTACATTGGGTGAAGAGGCGGAAAATACAGAGGCGCCCGGTGAAGCTGCGGATTCATCGGATGATTCAGGCGCTGCCGAAGAAGCCGATGAGCGCAGGCTTTTAAGTGATGGAGATGAGGCTGAAGAGGAAGAAGAGGAGGCAGCAGGCGTATCACAGCGCGGTAAGGTTGTCTCAAGAATGATCTCCTATATATCAAACGAGTCTTTGATGGGCAGGTCACTCAAGACGGGGGAACTCAGGAAAAAAATGAAGGAACCCGTATGGAACGTGCCCGAACCGTTTAATGTAACCGGCTTCGAGATGGACGGTTTTTCAATGAAGATGCTTTCATCCAAAGAAAATCCGGATCTCGATCATGTGATATTACAGCTTCACGGCGGCGGATATATGGGTGCCATCAGGAATGCATATTATGTTTTTGCGGGGCTGTACAACGAAGTGAGCAAGGGGATGAACGTGCTTTGCCCCGATTACAGAGTTGCTCCTGAGAATCCTTACCCTGCGGCTCTTGAGGATGCGGTAGCATCATATAAGTGGCTTCTTACAAGGGGATATATGGCGGAGAATATAGTCGTTGCGGGAGACAGTGCGGGCGGCGGACTGGCTATGGCGCTTTGCATGTATCTTCGGGATAACGGTCTGCCCATGCCGGGAGGCATTGTTGCTATGAGCCCATGGACCGATCTGACCGCATCCGGGGCTTCTTATGAGGAGAACTTCGATAAGGATCCTTTGTACGGCGGCACAAAAGAAAGTCTTATTTATATCAATGCTTATCCGGGAGATCACGATAAAACAGATCCTTACATCTCGCCCGCATTCGGAAGCTTTAAGGATTTTCCTCCCATGCTGATTCAGGTCGGATCTAACGAGATGCTTTTATCCGACTCTGAGGTGGTAGCAGCCAAGGCACGTGATGAAGGGGTGAAGGTAAGATTACATATCTACGAAGGAATGTTCCATGTTTTTCAGATGGCATATACCGCAATACCTGAATCCAAGAAAGCGTGGATCGAAGTCGGAAAGTTCTTCGAGGTGTTGTTTTAAGTGACAGTGTGGACGTAGCCTTTTGTCACTTGTGTTATAATAATAAAGACCTTTGTTCCCCGCAAACAGACTCTGAAAGGAGCAAAACATGAAGTGCAGAAGAGTACCTCTTGAAGCTGATGTTTACAAGTTTGAGTTGGGAAAGGGATTGGAAGACGGATATGAGCTATACAGCGACGTTATTACCAAGACCTGGATCGTTGCAAGTAATCTTGTTCAGATTACTCTTCCCGACGGTTCCATTGTGTGTCCTTATATCTCTCACAGAAGGGGAAAGACCTTCATAAGCGAAGGGGATTATATCATCGTAGATTCGGACGGCACCAAGCATGTCTGCGGCGAAGATAAGATATTCCAGCGTTATGAAGAAGTAAAGTAAAGTGAAAAATCCGCTTCATACTATCATAAGAATCATATATCATCTTTTATTCCTGTTTGTGCTCCTGCTTGCGGCAAACTCTGTGTTTCTGCTTGCCTCCGGGGCCTATGATTCCATTGTAATGATAATCACCATGTGCATGTGTTTTTTCTTCTGGCTGTGGCCGGGAGCATGTACAAAGGATGTCAGGGACGGAAGAGTCAAACAGCTCTGGTTCGGAAATATTCAGCTGAGAGTTTTTCTGGAAGCGCTTGTTATCACCGTTGCATATACGATACTTGAGCTTTTCGTATTTAAAAATGTCAGCGGATCTGCCGGAGATTTTCCCTGGAAAAAATTTGCATCTCATGCAGTGATCGCCATTGTGTTTTTGTCGATCACTTTCTGGATCGGAATTATCAGGATATATCTGACCAGCATTCAGCTTGGAATCAAGATGAGGGTTATCGGTATTTTATGCGGTCTTATTTTCCCGGTTAACCTGATCGTTCTGGGGATCATGATCCGTACCACTCTCGATGAGGTAAAGTTTGAGAACGATAAAGCCATCCTGAATGAGCAGAGGAAAGCAGAAAGGATCTGTGCTACGAAGTATCCCATACTTTTACTGCACGGTGTCTTTTTCAGGGATTCCAAATTTTTCGATTACTGGGGGCGCGTTCCCGGAGAACTTTATACCAACGGCTGCACATTCTTTTACGGTGAACAGCAGTCGGCTGCATCCGTTGAATCCTGCGGACTTGAAGTTGCGCGTAAGATCAAAGAGATAACCGAGACTACAGGATGTGAGAAGGTTAATATCATTGCACATTCAAAGGGCGGACTCGACGCAAGAAGTGCGATGACGGATCCGGATATTGCGAGAAGAGTCGCATCTCTTACCACGATCAACACGCCACACAGAGGATGTGAATTTGCGGACTATCTTCTCGAAAAGATTCCCGAAAAGCCTCAGCAGGTTGTTGCAAAGGCTTACAACAAAGCGCTTTCAAAGCTCGGAGATTACAATCCCGACTTCATAGTTGCATGTAAAAATCTGACCCATTCATTCTGTGCCGAATTCAATGAGAGGGTTAAAGATCCCGAAGGAGTTTACATTCAGAGCTTCGGATCTGTTCTCAACAATAATCGTGGGGGACAGTTCCCACTCAACATGTCTTACGGACTTGTAAACGCTTTTGACGGAAAAAACGACGGCCTTGTCGGTGAGAAGTCTTTTCCCTGGGGCAGTGATTTTCATCTGATCACAACTACCGGTAAGAGAGGAATCTCACACGGTGATGTCATCGATCTTAACCGTGAAAATATTCCCGGATACGATGTCAGGGAATTCTATGTTCAGCTTGTTGCAGACCTTAAGAGAAAAGGATTCTGATCCGAATGAAATTCGCAGAGAAATTGTATATAGAACTGAAGGGCGGCATCGATCTTGATAAAACTGAGAGATCGGGGCAGTGCTTCAGATGGATAGGAGACGGGGATGCATTTATCATCCCCGCTTTCGGTATGTCGGTAAGAGTGACCGAAGCCGAAGGCGGAATAAACCTTGAACTTTTATCTTCCCCGAAAAAGAAACCGGATGCAAAAACCATATCCGAAATCTGGGGGAAATATTTTGATGCGGATCTTGATTATTCGAAGATTCGAAAAATGCCTGATAAAAAAGATAAGTTTTTGTCTGCTGCCGCCGAAAGCGGAGAGGGCATAAGGATCATATATCAGGATCCGTTCGAGACACTTATCACATTTATCATCTCTCAGAGAAAAAGCATTCCCGCCATTAAGACCAGTGTCGAGAGGATATGTGAGACTGTCGGACGTAAGATACCCGGAACGGATATATATGATTTTCCCACTCCGGATGAGCTTAAGAAACTGTCTTCCGATGAGCTTTCCGCATGCGGACTCGGATACAGAGCTCCGTACATTCATGAGACGGCGGAGGTGTTTGCAAGGGGAGAGTTTGATGAGGGGTATTTGAGCGGGCTTGATGATGATACTCTTATAAATACGCTTATGTCTCTTAAGGGAGTAGGAGTGAAGGTAGCAAATTGCACTGCGCTTTTCGGATTCCACAGACTGGATCTTTTTCCCATTGATGTATGGATCCAAAGAGCACTTGATACTTACTATGACGGAACCTTTCCTTTGGAGAAATACCATCCCTATAACGGAATAATGCAGCAGTACATTTTCGCATACCGCGGCAAGCTGTAATTTATTCCGGACGGTAAGGATCGTCTGCGTGTAATGATCATTGACGCGATTTATAAGTGCCGTTATATTGTTACTTACGGGGTGACCCGATTTTGATTCTTGAGAGGAGAATTTAAAAATGGATTCCAATAACATGAACAACCAGAACTACCAGCAGAATTACCAGCAGCCCTACCAGCAGCAGCCTGTTTACAACAACTTCTATCAGACACCTCAGATTCCTGAAGAGTACAAGCCAATTTCCATGTGGGGATATCTCGGATACGAAATTTTGTTTGCTCTCCCCTTCATCGGATTTATCCTGGTAATCGTTATGTCATTTGCTCCTGCCAACAAGAATGTTAAGAATTTTGCAAGATCATTTCTTCTCGCAACGATTATCGGTATTGTTCTTGTTTTCATTATATTTTCACTCTTTGGAGCAGCAATCGTTGCCAGCCTTAGTCAGCTCGGATAAGATCTTTGGAAAGGGGGCATTTTCGCACAGAAAATGCTCTCTTTTTTTGTGCGGAAATATTCAGAATATTTCGTGATTTTTACTGTCGTATTCTGTATAATGTTGCACATGGGGTGTATTTCCTCAAAAATATCAAGTTCGCAGAAAGGAAATGAAAATGGGTAAAACTAAGAAACGAAATGTCATTGTTGGTCAGTCCGGCGGACCTACCGCCGCAATCAATTCCTCTCTTGCAGGTGTGTTCCGTACCGCAAAGGACAGAGGATATGCCAAGGTCTATGGTATGATTCACGGAATCCAGGGCTTTATGGAAGGAAGATATATAGATCTTTCCGAGCACATTCAGTCCGGACTCGATGCCGAACTTCTCAAGAGAACACCTTCTGCTTACTTGGGTTCATGTCGCTATAAGCTCCCCAATATCAATGAGGACAAAGAACTTTACGAAAAGATCTTCAAGATGCTCGATGAACTTGAGATCGATTGCTTTATCTATATCGGCGGAAACGATTCGATGGATACCATCAAGAAGCTTTCCGATTATGCTATTATTTCAGGCTCTGAGATCCGTTTCGTCGGATGCCCCAAGACCATTGATAATGACCTTGCTCTTACCGATCACACTCCCGGATACGGCTCTGCTGCCAAGTATATCGGTACTTCCGTAAAAGAGATCATCCGCGACGGATGGAGCCTTGAGACCGCACACGGTCAGGTTGTCATCGTAGAGATCATGGGACGTAATGCAGGATGGCTTACCGGCGCATCCGTACTTGCAAAGGGTGAGGATTGCGACGGTCCCGATGCAATCTATCTTCCCGAGATTCCTTTCGACATCAAGGCATTTGTAAATAAGTGTAAGGAACTTCTTAAGACCAAGCAGTCGATCGTTATGTGCGTATCCGAAGGTATCCGTACCGCTGAGGGTAAGTATGTATCCGAGATGACAGACGGTGTTGAGTATGTCGATGCTTTCGGACACAAGCAGCTCACCGGAACCGCTACTTATCTTTCGACCGTAGTAGCTAAGGAAATCGGCTGCAAGACCAGAGCAATCGAACTTTCAACTCTCCAGAGAGCAGCTTCCCACTGTGCATCAAGAATCGATATTCTCGAAGCATACGAAGTCGGCGGTGCCGCAATGAAGGCAGCTGACGAGGGCGATTCAGGAAAGATGGTAGTCTTCAAGAGACTTTCCGATGATCCTTACCAGGCAGGAACCGAGGTTAAGGATGTTCACAAGATCGCTAACGATGAGAGACTCGTTCCCAGAGAGTGGATCACCAAGGAAGGCACCTATGTTAC